>Ga0210402_10000954_pt1 | contig 30906 bp, 20 predicted proteins | sample IncBWC7MmetaG_FD_161055 | JGI IMG/M metagenome (GOLD analysis project Ga0210402, IMG submission 161055) | Forest soil microbial communities from Barre Woods Harvard Forest LTER site, Petersham, Massachusetts, United States - Inc-BW-C-7-M | ecosystem: Environmental > Terrestrial > Soil >...
AACATCCAAACCGATGTAGTACATAGTCTCCATGGGGGAGCCTCCTTGGCTGTATCTGAATCAGCGGGGTCGCTGAGTTCAGCTTTTTTACACCAAGCGCTCCTCCATGACTTATTCATTCAAACAATTCGGGAGCACAAGGTGGTCGATGTAGTTCAATGGCAGGATAGAAGCTTGCCTAGCTTCGGACATGGTTCGAGCCCATCCCTCGCGCCACCTCGGCGCCTATTTTTCGCCAAACATTGCTGGATGCGGTGACAGCACGCGATTCGGGTCGTATTTCGCTTTGGCGGCCACAAAGCGGGGCCATGCCTCAGGACCATAGTGGTCCTGCCATTCAGCCGGGGAGATCACCATCGAGTAGGGAGCGTAGCGCTTGCCACCGACGGCGGTCATCTTGGCGAGTAGCTCCCGGTTGCTGGCCAACAGGGCCGAAAGTGCAGCCTCGTCGTCCGGCTTCACGCTGCGAAAGAGCCAGACAGCGAACGCCTGCTCCTCGCTCGGCACCTTGAAGAGCGGACGCGTGAAGCGACGAGTGTTCAAGGGATAACAACCGAACCCTTGGACGCCCTGGGAGGGCGTTAGGGCCAACGCTTCCGGGGTGAGCGATAGGATGTTCTCCAGATATTTCCTGGTCGCCGAGGCCGGAATCCACATGGTGATGAATGGGCTGGGGCGGCCACCGCCTGCAGCGCCAAGCCCACCGACGCCACGTGTCTCCAAGAGAAACAAATAATCGCGATAAGTCATGCGCAGAGGAGCGGCAGCAGAGGCGAAGTGCAAGTCGCCTTCGAGCGCCTGGAGGTTCGGCTCTTCGGGCGGTGTGAAGAACTTGCCGACCCTGATAACGAAGCGCCACGTTCCGCTCTGGTCGCGCAGCATGTCGCCGCGCTGGCCATTGAAGCGAACCTCGCGGGCGAGCCGCAACTGGTCGGTGAGATAAGCATCGAGATCGGTGTAGGTCAGGTCATAATAGACGACATGCGTTGGCGCTGGGATCAGCGGCAGGCCAGCGCGAACGATCACACCGCACTGGCCCTGCCCCGCCAGCACCATCTCGAACAGCTCGCTCTCGCGCTCGGGCGAACAGGTGACGAGACGGCCATCACCGGTGACAACATCGAGATCCGTGACGTTGTCTACTAGCGCGCCGTAGCGGGGACTCATATTGCCGATGCCGCCCGCATTCAGCGTGCCGCCCACCGTCAGTAACTGGAGGCATGTCCCAGGGACCAGACGAGGCGTCAGGCCCTTTGGCAGCGCGGCATCCAGAACGGCGCTCCAGAGCACGCCAGGCTGCGCATCGGCAGACTGCGGCGTGCGTACGCGCACTGCGTTGAGCGAACGCGAATCAATGACCAGCCCGGCTTCGGCTTGCGTCTGTCCATAGCGTGAGTGGCCGTGGCCACGGATGGCGACCTTCAGTTTGTGCTGGTTGGCATAACGCACCATGGCCACAATGTCCTGAACGGAGCCCGGCCTGAGGACGGCCGCCGGCACGCGATGAAAGATGTTGCCTTCGTCGGTAGCAATCGCACGGCGGGACTCCTCATCCAAGAGAAGCTCGCCATCGAGCTTGGGCACGTGGTCAAAGGGGCGCGCCGTGTTGGTTGTCTGCGTCACCCAAGAACGCGCGTCGGGATTGAAACCAACAATGGCAGCGCCGATGGCAAGCTTCGTGAAATGGCGTCGAGAGAACTGGTCCTTCATGGCGACCTCCTGACCAGAGCAAGCGAAAAACGTTGGGGATTATAGGCTTCTGAACCCTGCCGAAGCAATTCCACCGAAAACGAAACTGCGTCGGCAACGACGATGGTTCTAAAATCGTCCCCTAGGGCGAGCCAGTCTTCTCTTTCGTTTCAGTTCACTACGCGAAAGTTGATAACAACTCGCTTTGGGTGCACTTTGGGTGCATGGTTGAGGGCCTCTGACGTCCATACACCCGGTTGACGGGCAACCGGGCAGTTATCAGCTCGCCCGTTGGTTAGTACCGACAAACGCGCTTAGGGGAACCGGAAGGTAAACTTCCTCCAAGCCGACATACCACGAGTAATCCTCGCCTCGTTTTTTTGAAGCGCTTCCGGTCATCAACGGCAATGCCTGCTCCATGCGAGTTCGATAATCGAAGTCGCGCGTGCATGCCAAATTCAGTGATTCGCTGGCGTAAACTAATCCACGGTCAGGAACGCAAAGCGCGGGTGTCGCGCATGGATTGCTTAGCGCATTGAGCGGCGTTTAGTTTGGCGAAAGGAGGCTGTTATGCCTGTTGAATCATGCATCCCGATCATTCCGAGCGCAAACCTGGAGAAGAGTCTGCGTTTGTGGGTTGATGGTCTTGGATTCTCGATGAGCTCAGAAATGCGCAAAGACGACAAGCTGATCTTCTGCATGCTTCGGAAAGGCGAGTTATTTTTTATGCTGAACCAACGCGCGGGGACTCCGGTCAAGCCGGAAGACTACGAGGGCATTCGACTCTACTGGGCGCCGAAGGATATACACAAAACCAGAGAGCGATTGAAGAGACTAGGGTACGGTGTTTCAGAACTCGAACATCGAGACTATGGACAGACCGAGTTTGTCCTTACCGACGACGACGGCTATTCGCATTGCTTCGGCGTCCCTACACAAAGATAGACATCTCCAGGCAACAGAGTCCGCAGTTCCGCATTTCTGAATCGGAGTAGTTCAGTCGGCTGCCGGGCCAGCAAAGAGGATGAGATTCTCATCTGGATCCGAGACTATAAAGGTTCTGGCACCCCATGGCTCCTTCTTAAGTGCTTGATGGAAGGAGACTCCCGCAGCCTGATAACTCAGAAACAGTTGTTCGATTTCGTTCGCGGTGTCCACGGTGATGGAAGCGGAGAGCAGATGTTCGCGCTTGCGAACATCGTCAGCGAACACAGGTTCGAAGACCAGCCTCAAGTTGAGTCGTGCATTGTCGCGGACGACCTCCCCGTAGAATGGCGGATCGCCATAGATGAATTCGACCGTAAAGCCGAGCTTGTTCGTATAGAAATCGCAGGAACTCTTGATGTTCGCAACAAAGAGCTGTGCCGAGATTGAGCTGAGAATGGGACCTGACGTCGTCTGTTTGGGTTCATCTGTCATGGCATCTGCTCCTGGTTTGGAAGACGTGTGTGGGTTAGGGGCGGGGCATGGAGTCGGAGGGGGACATCATGCGGTCGGGGAGGGGGAGGTTGGTTTCGCGGATGGGGCGATCGACTTCGCCGGGGCGGGCGGGAGATTCGAGGCCGTCGGTGAGAAGGAAGCCCTGGAGGGCGATGCCGGCGGTCCAGACGTTTTCGAGGGCGACGATGTATTCGGCCTGGAGGTCGAAGAGTTTGCGCTGCGATTGCAGGACGCGGGGATTGGCGGCGAGCATGAGCCCGTATTTTTCGACCATAAGGGTGTAGGCCTTCTTTGCGCGCGGGAGCATTTCTTCGCGGTATTCAAGGGCCATTAGTTTGGCGTTGGCATATTGATCGGCGGCGGTGGCGGCGCGGTCGCGGAGGGTGAGGGCGACGCGCTGCTTTTCGAGATTGGCGCGGTCGAGCGAAGCGGACGCGGCGGCGATATTTCCCTGATTGCGATTGAAGATTGGAATTTGCACGCCGACTTCGGCGATGCCTTCCCAGCCTTTGGCGTGGTTAGCGGTGTCGAGGACTTCATTGTTGTATTCCATGCCGCCGCGCAGTTGGAGGTCGGGAATGGGTTCGCGTTTGGCGCGGAGGAGTTCGGCTGACGCGCGGGCAGCGCTGGCATCGGCGATGCGGTTGGCGGGAGATTGCGTGGCGATGGATTCGACGGCTTGATCTTCGTTGAGGTCGGGCCAGTTGTGCTCGAGATCGCCGGAAACGGCGGAGAGCGACAAATCGGGGCGGCCGAGGAGGGCGGCGAGGGAGCGCCACTCTTCGCGAAGAGTGTTTTCCTGCATGCGGGCGGAGAGGCGGAGACGCTGGGCATCCACTTCGGAATCGAGGACTTCGGATTCGTCGGCCTGGCCGGTGTTCGAAAGCTGGCGCTGGGTTTCGGAGAAGTCCTGTTGAATTTTGGCGAGGTCGCGGCGGACGTCGAGAAGTTCCTGAGCGGCGAGGACGCGGAGGAACGCGGTTTTCACGGAAGTTTCGACGCGGATTTTTTGTTCCTGGGCTTCGATTTCGGCGAGTTGCGTTTCTTTGGAGAAGACGTCGCGGCTGCGGGCGAGTTTTCCGCCGGTGACGATCGTTTGCTGAATGAAGAAACCTTGCTTGCCGCCGCCCCCGGAGCCGCCGCGAATTTCGTCGCCGGTGTAGGCGACGGTAGGGTTGGGGTAGAGGCCGGATTGTTGCTGGCGCGCTCTGGAGGCGCGAATTTCGGTTTCGGCCTGGCGGAGCGTGGGATTGGATTCGGCAGCGAGGCGCTGGGCTTCTTCGACGGTGAAGAGCGGGGATTTGGATTGTTCCTGAGCGCGGCCGAGATGCGGGTAGATGGGTTGGACGACTGGGATGTTCATGTGGTGGTGCTCCATTTCCTGGGGCGTCATGTTCATAGGTTGCTGCGCGACGGCGGGCAGAGCAGCAAGCACAAACAGAAATACAAAACTGGCGAATATTTTTGAGAGGCGTTGCATTGGTCGGCTCCGATAGGAAGAGAGGAAATCTAACGCAGAGACGCAGAGTTCGGAGGGGAAGAAAGAAGACTTAGGAGGCATGGTGGTGTTCCTCGGGTTTGGGAGTTTGGTGATTGCGGATTAGGGATTGGATCTCTTCGAATTGTTTGTCGGGGAGGACACGAACCATGGTCATCATGCCCATCATGCCTGCGCTCCAGTTGGCGGGGAGGCCGTGAGTTTCGGGCTTGGCAACGCCTTCGGCATTGTCCATGGCCATTTCCATGAAGGCGTCTTGCGGGAAACCGGGGACGGAGTTGGCGTTATCGGCGATGGGAGAATGGTGAACGTGCTCGACGCCGATGCTGCGGGCTAGCGTTTCCATCTGACTGAGGGCTTTGGCGTCGGTGGTGTTGGCGGTCTGGATTTGGCGGCCGCTGAGGAGGTCCATCATGCTGTTCATCATGTGGTGGGGGAGATGGCAGTGGATCATCCAGTCGCCGGGATATTTGGCTTCGAACTCGACGACTTTGGCCTGCGCTACACCGACGAGAACGGTGTTGGTGGGATACCAGGTGGATTCGGGAGCGCGGCCACCTTCGGTGCCGGTGATGACGAACTGGTGGCCGTGGAGATGGATGGGGTGGTGATCCATGCCGAGGTTGACGAAGCGGAGACGGACACGGCTGCCGAGGCGCGCGATGAGGGGCGTGGTGGAGGGAGCGGAGAGGCCGTTGAAGGTGAGCCAGTTGAATTCCATGGAGGCAGTGTTGGGGACTGTGTTTGACGGGAGGATCGCCCATTCCTGGAGGACGATGGCGTAGTCGTGATCGGCGTGCGGTGCGTAGGAATTTTGCGGGTGCGCGACGAAGAGGCCGAGGAGGCCGATCATTTCCTGCATGGCGCTGTGCGCGTGATAGAAAAAAGTGCCTTCCTGGTGGACGGTGAATTCGTAGGTGTAGGTTTCGCCGGGCGCGATGGGTTTTTGGCTGATGAAGGGGACGCCGTCTTGTTCGATGGGGACTTCGAGGCCGTGCCAGTGCATGGAGGTGCTTTCAGGCAGGGCGTTCTCGACGATGATGCGGACCCGATCGCCTTGCGTGACCTGGATGGTGGGGCCGGGGCAGGAGCCGTTGTAGCCCCAGGCGTCGACGGTTTTGAAGGGAGCGATTTTGCGTTTGACGGGTTCGGTGCGGAGGCGGAATACTTTGGTCGCGTCGTCGAGAGTGAAGGGGAGATCGGGGACGTCTGGAGTAATGACGGGGACGCGGGGATGTTCGTGCGGCGGCGCCGCGTTAGATTTGGGGTCAGGAGGATGGCGATGAGGAGAAGTTTTCTCGTGACCTGAGGTAGTGGATTGAGTTTCGGCGGCGTTCAACCGATTGCTCAAGCCGAGAAGGCCGGCGCCAAAGATTGCTGCGTCCTGGAAAAAGTTTCTACGAGAACCGCTCATAAATTCCTCCGGGGAATAGCCAAATTTATATAGATGTTTGTTAGTCGAGGCTTGGCCATTGTTGGCCTTGCGTAATTTTCAATTGATAGACGGAACGATTTGAGAAGAGCGAATCAGAGACGGAGAGGATTGTTTGCGAGAAGCGAGGCGGAATCACCAGGCGAGGAACCTCGATTGGAGATACGGAACGCAATCAAGACCGAGGCTTCTGAAACAGACGGAGAATTCGAGATTGTAGAGAGCCAGTGAGAATCGGAATCTGGGGAGAGCAGCCGGGACTGCTCTGCGGGGAGAGTTGTGAGCAAGGAATCTGCCGGGAGGCAGGTGAGAGCAATCGCGCCTGCCAGCACGGAAGTGTTGTGAGAATGCTTCGACTGATGATGACAAACGGTTGTCGACTGTTCGTGGGCGTCTGCCTTATCGCAGGAAGAGAAGGTGCAGCGCGTAGCGCAGAGTGGTGCTGCGAGAAGACAAAGAACGACCAGCAGAGAACTGACGCGCGAGAGCAGACGGCGCTTTCTGGTGCGCATGACTTTATTGTACGCGGAGTGCGGTGGGAGGGAATTGTTTTTTGTAACGAGGAGGTGTAGGGCGAGGTGGTGGGAATTCGAGCGCGGTGCATCCCGGGGAAGAGGAGTTTGGTCAATGTGGATTTGGGAATGTCTGCGGCACCTCTGGTGCTTGTGTCTTGGATTGTGCGGGTCCCAGCGCTTACGCGCCGGGCTAACATGCTTCGCACCTTTGGCGCTCCAGCAGTTGTGACGAGAGGAGCTCACGAGATTCATGACCCACGTCCTGTGACAATCAACGCGGCGGGGAGGCCGTCCGGGTGGGGATTGACCGTTGACTCCGGGGAGGGGCGGAAATAGTATCAGGCAGCGAAGAGGCGGCAATTCCCGGCGGAGGGAAGGGGCAGTAAACCAAGTGATTCCTCGACTGGAACAAGCCGCGATGCCGATCCTGATTCTGAGGAGTGTCCCATGATTCTCGAAGTACAGAAGAAACAGGCGACGCCAGAGATCGTAGTTCTGGAATTACACGGACGGTTATTGATGGGAAACGACAGCCGGCAGGTGGAATGGTCGGTTGGCGAGGTGATGAAGGAAGGGGCGAAAAAAGTGGGGCTGGATTTGCGGGAACTGGACGCGATTGACAGCACCGGAGTAGGGATCCTGGTGATGTGCAACGCGAAGCTGCAAAAGGCCGGGGGAGTGATGAGGATCGTCTCCAGCGACGGGATTGTGGAAAGTACACTGCAGATGACGCATGTGGACAGGATTATGAAGTTTTTCGAAACAGTGGAAGCGGCGAGCGAGAAGTTTGAAGTGGCGTGAGGGCGGGAGAAGAAGTTGTCATCGTGCAGCTTATTGAAATGAGGCGACGGCTGCGGATTCGTCATCATAGGTGGTGAAGAGATTCAGCAAGCCCACCATCTTTAAGGTCTGCAAAGTGAATTTGGAAGGTTTCAGCAAACGGATGGCGCCGCCAGCCTGCTTGGAGGTGGTGAGGTGGCGAACCAACATGCCGATGCCACTGGAATCGATGGTGGGGACGCCTTCGAGGTCGAGAATAATTTTGGAGTGGCCCTGGCCGAGAAGTTCGATAATCGTGGCGTTGAAGCGATCGAGTGCCGGGCCCATGCTGAGGCGTCCAGCGAGCTTGACAACTTTGACGCCGTCCAGAGTTTTGGTATCAATATCCAACGTTGCCACCCCCCTCGCGGCCGGGAATTGACCCGGGCCTGCCGCATTGACACTCCAGTATCGCTTTGTTACAGTGCGCGGACAACTTAGATAATCTTGGGACAAAAAGCAAGAAAGGCAGTTGGCTGGTGACTTCCCCCCGCGTTCAAGTCACCAGACGGAAGGTCGAACGTTGGCCAGCCAGGAACAAGAATCCGTTCTCGATCTATTACCTCTCTCACTAAATTTGCTCGCGGAGCAGGAAGTTGCGCCTCGGGCGAAAGTGTTTGCGCAGTTTGTATCGGAGTTGATTGCCGACGCGGCGGTGAGCGTGTATACGCTGGCAAGCGTGGACGAGAAAACACTTTGGGTGCCGCGCGCGACGGTGGGCGAGGCGAAACTTCATAACGAAGAGATTCCAGCGGAGTCCGGGCTGCTCGGAATGGTCTTTAGCGAGAGCGCGGTGATCAATCGGACGGCGGCAGCAATCAAGCGGGAAGACTATCCTCATATAGACATACGCAAATCGCTGCTGTCGCTGACTTACCTTCCGCTGATTCACAACGAAAATCTGATTGGGGCGCTGGAGATCATGGCCTTCGAAGAGGAGATTTCCGAGGAAGCAGTAGAAGCGTTGTTGCCGGCCGCGGAGGTGGCAGCGGCGGCGATCGCGACGGCGGGAGCGTATGAAGAGGAACGGCACGGGACGATGACGTCGATCACGCGATTGACTCAGCTGTACGACCTGGAGAAGGTGTTCTCCTCGACGTTGGAGATGGACGAGCTGCTGCCGCTGATTGGGACCAAGCTCTCGGAAATTCTGGAATGCCAGGCGGTGAACATCTGGATGATGATGCCGGATGAGTCGGTGGAGTTGATGCACCAGGCGGGAGAAGACGCGACATCCTTTAAAGGGCAAAAGCTGAAGGCGAACGAGGGCGTGGCGGGAACGGTATCAGATAACGGCGAGCCGGTTTGCATCAGTGATGCGAACGACGAGCGGTTGGTGCAAAGGAACAAGGACGCGGAGGACGCGGGAGTGTTTTCGCTGGTGGCTGCGCCAATTCTGGACAAATCCGCGCTGGTGGGAGTGGTTGAGGCGGTCAATAAACTGGACGGCACGCCATTCGATGATGACGACCTGTTTACGCTGAGTAATCTGGCGGAGACGGCGTCCACGGCGCTGCACAATGCGAGCCTGTTGCTGGCCGAGCGCAAGGTGGAAGTGCTGGAGACGCTGAACAAGGTCAGCCACGAGATAACGTCCACACTGAATCTGGAACGGATGCTGCAGACAATCGTGAACGCGCCGCAGGCGGTGATCCCTTACGAGCGGGCGGCAATTGTGTTGGAGCATGGCGGGCGGTTCAAGCTGAGCTCGGTAACCGGCTTGACGCAGGTGCAGGCCGACCATCCGGATATCGCGCCGCTGAATGGGATTCTGCAATGGGCGTCGCTCTCCGAAGAAGTGATTCACGTGCGGCAGCACGGGGAAGAGATTGACGCGGAACGCGAGGAGACCAAAGCGAAATTCAAGAAGTATTTCGAGGAATCCGGCATGCGGGGATTCTATGCGCGGCCACTGAATGACGATACGGGACGCGTGGGGCTGCTGGCCATGGAGAGTAGCGACCCGGATTTTCTGGGCCCGGCGCACCTGGAAATCGTGGAAGTCCTGGCGGGACAAGCGACGGTGGCGCTGAGAAACGCGCAGATGTACAAGGAAGTGCCGTTTATTTCCGTGCTGGAGCCGGTGCTGGTGCGGAAGCGGAAGTTCATGGCCATGCGGAAGAGGAAGCGGACGGCGATCCTGACGCTGGCCGGGATTGGTTTACTGTTTCTGGTGGCGTGCCCGCTGCCGCTGCGGGTGGATGGCGATGCGGTGGTGGCGCCGGGGAAGCGGGCGTTGGTGCAGCCGGAGGTGGAAGGAGTGATTGGAAAAGTGTTTGTTCGTGAAGGGGAACACGTTCAGCGCGGACAGGTGTTGGCTGAAATGGAAGGATGGAATTTCCGGTCGGCGCTGGCGGCGGCGGAATCGAAATACGAGGCGGCGATACTGAAGATGAACCAGGCACTTTCGCAGAACGACGGGACGCAAGCAGGCGTGCAGAGAGTGCAGGCGGACTACTGGAAGGCGGAAGTTGACCGCGCGAAAGAGATGCTGGACAAGGTGCAGCTCCGATCACCGATTGACGGGGTGGTGGCCACGCCCTACGTGGAAGGCTTTGCGGGGAGAAAACTGCAGCCGGGCGATTCGTTCGCGGAAGTTGTGGATACTTCGGAAGCGATCGTGGATGTGGCCGTGGACGACACGGATGCGGGACTCCTGAAGCAAGGGCAACCGGCGGTGCTAAAGCTGAACAGCTATCCGACGAAGACATTCCGTGGGAACGTGGCGATCGTAAGTCCCCGGGCGGGGCTGATGCATGAGACGCCGGTGTTCTATGCGCGGGTGGCAGTGGCGAATCCGGCGGGATTGTTGCGATCAGGAATGGAAGGAAGAGGGAAAGTTCGCGTGGGGTGGTATCCCTCCGGATACGTTCTTTTCCGCAAGTTGCTTCTATGGTTGTACGCGAAAATCTGGTATTGGCTGGGGTGGTGAGGTCGCGGAGGAACGGGATGAGAAGGGAATTCATGTTGGCCGGTCTGAACGTAATGCTCCTCGCAGCCGGATGTAGCGAGGAGCGGACGTCCACACCCGGGGTGACCAACGCCGCGGCACCCCCTGCGGCTGCCAAGCCCGCGGCAAAGCCCGCACCGGGAATTCTGCAATCCGAGATCAGCGTTTCTGGGCCCATTATCGTGGAGCACCAGGTGGAGTTGACGGCTCAGCGCGATGGCATCGTGGAAAAGATCTACGCGGATGCGCCCACGCGCGTGAAGGCGGGCAGACTTCTTGCGCAACTGGATGGCCGGCAGATTACGGCGAATCTGGAAGCAGCGCGGGCGAAGACGCGAAGCATTGCGGCGGACTTGAAGAACTGGGAATCGGAAGGGGAAGTACTCAAAGCGGATTACGGGCGGCAAAAGCATCTTTTTGAACTGGGTCTGACTTCGCAGGAACAACTGGAGCACGCGAAGTACAAGGCAGAATCAGACCAGTGGGACATCAAGCGGGTGAAGGAGAACTTGAACACCGCCCAGCAGGAAGAACAGTCCCTGGAATTGGAACTGGAAAAGACGAAGATCATGGCGCCGTTCGAAGGGTTGATCGCGCGCCGGTATATACGCGAAGGGCAGAATGTCGCGAAGGGCGACCGGCTATTCTGGGTGACCGCGGAAGCGCCTCTGTTAATAAGGTTTACGCTGCCGGAAAAGATGTTTGGAAGGATTCGCACCGGGCAGACGCTGGAAATAACTTCCCCGGTTTTGGCGGGGGAAAAGCACAGCGCGCGCGTGAAGCAAGTGAGCCCGGTGGTGGATCCATCGAGCGGCACGTTTGAAGTGTTGGCCGAAATCACAGGGGCGAGCGGGTCATTGCGCCCCGGAATGACCGCGGATGCGCATATCAAGAATCCGCCGCCAGAAATTAATAAATGAACCTCACGCGCGTATTGAAAGTGGCTCTGCCAGAGATACCGGCGCGAAGATTGCAGGAAAGGTATCCGGAGAAACCTCCCGGGGCAGTATTCAAGGAACATATAGAAGATGGGGAGCGGGTAGTTCGTGTGGTGGTTCCCTCACAAAACGCGATGTTCCGGTTCCCGCCCCAAAGCTGGGAACTGATCCAATATTTTGACGGCTTGCGTTCCTATCAGGATATCGCCAGGGAATACTCCGCCAATGTCGGACAGCTGCACAGCGCGGAGGAGATCCGGGAGTTCGCGGATTCGATCGACGCCCTGGATTTCTGGCAAAAGACGCAGCAGGAAAAAAACATCCAGTTGCTCCAACGAAGCGCGGAGGAGCGGAAGAGACTGGCGAATTCCCGGAAGAACAGATTCGGAGATCTCTCGGAAATCGTGTTTCCGGCGGTCAACCCGGACAAGTTCGTGACGTGGTGGTACGGGAAAACCAGTTTTGTTTACACCTGGTGGTTCACCGCGCTAACCCTTCTGGCATTCACGATCGCGGCGGCGATCACCGTGGTGCACTGGTCGGAAATCGGCCGCGACACCTGGGAATTCTTCAATTTCACGCACAAGACCTGGGGCGATGTGCTTTTATTTTACGTGCTCGCCCTGTTCGCGCTGTGTTGGCACGAACTGGGGCACGCGCATGCGTGCAAACATTACGGTGGCCGCGTTCCCGAGATGGGATTCCTGCTGATCTACCTAACCCCCGCTTTCTATACGGACACAACCGAAGGATTTGTGCTGGGCACCCGGTACCAGAGGCTGATTATTGCCGTCGCCGGGGCCTGGGCGGAACTGATCGTCTGCGCGATCGCCACGCCGCTGTGGTGGGGAACGCCTCCGGGCAGCACAGTGCACAGTGCAGCCTATCTTTTGATTCTGATGACGGGAATCGCCGGATTGCTGATCAATTGGAATCCGTTGATGAAGCTGGACGGCTATCACATGCTGTGCGAGATCGTTGGGATCAGTGAGTTGAAAGAGACCTCGACAGCCTACGTATCGGCTTGGGTGAAGAGGCATATTTTCGGGTTGCCGGTCGAAGTGCCCTATGTGCCGAAGCGACGAAGGCTCGGATTCGCCGTTTATGCGATCAGCTCGGGTGTTTACAGCTATACGGTGCTGTACATCCTGGCAAGTTTCGTGGGGAATGTTTTCCGGAGTTTCAATCCCGAATGGTCGTTCATCCCCGAACTGGGCACGGCGGGACTGATCTTCCGATCACGAATTCAATCACTGGTAAATTTTATGAAATTTTTTTACCTGGACAAGAAAGACCGAATCCTGGCGATCCTTCACAACTGGCAAGGCAGGATGGCGCTGGCCGGAATCGCCGTTTTCTTGCTGCTTCCGCTGTGGCACGAATCGGCATCCGGCCAATTTCAATTGGAACCCGGAAAATTGACGATTATTCGAAACGCGGTGCCGGGAAAAGTGCAGGAAATATTCCCCCGCGAAGGGGATTCGGTGGCGGCGGGAGACCGGATCGCTCGGCTGACCAATGTGTCCTTGCAATCCAGGCAGGCTCAAGCGGGCTCGGAGCACGAGGTGGCGGAGAAGAAAGTCTATCAAGCAAGCTTGAATTACAGCGGATTGGGCGAGGCCCTGGGGGACAGAGATCGAATCGCCAAACATCTGGAATCGACCAATTTACAGGTGGGATCCTTGGAGATCAGAAGCCCATTGTCTGGAGTGATTCTGACACCGAGGGTGGAAGACTCGATTGGCCGCTTTTTGCCCGAAGGCGCAGTCATCGCCGAGGTGGGAGATTTGCAAACGCTAAAAGCCCGAGTTTTCGTTTCCGAGTACGAAATACAGATGGTCCGAATCGGATCGCCAGCACGGCTTGCGGTGGATAGGATCGCCGGACGGTTCGACGCCCGGGTGACGGATATGGGCGTGGCTGCTTCTGATTTTGATTCCTTCTCCGGTAACCCCGACCAGTTCAAGGGACTCAGCTTGCACAATTTTTACAAGGTAGACCTTTATATCCAGAATTCCGACGGCAGACTGCAGCCGGGAATGACCGGGTTCGCCAGGGTTTACGGAGCCAGGAGGAGTGCGGCCCGGCTAATGTGGCAGAACGCGTCGCGCTTCGTTGGCAGAAAATTCTGGTAAAAAGCAATCAGGCCACGTGAGCGTGGCCTGATTGGCATTTCGAAAATGAAATTGGCTGGATTGGTCCGGCTTATGCCCGCTTTGAAGGGGCAAGCTTCGCCAAGGCGCGGCTGGCTGGGGCACGCTTCGAAAGGGCACGGCTAGCCGGAGCGCGCTGCGCAAGGGCGCGAGTCGAAAGGGCGCGGCTGGCCAAAACGCGCTTCGAGGGGCTCTTGGTGGATGGTGTAGCGGACGCGGCGGAGTTGACCTCATCCTTCACAATATTGGCCTTCTTGGTGGTCTTGAGGGTGCTTATGAGGCTTTTCTTTTCGATAGACATGGCTGGGAAGCTCCTTAAATTTTTTTGATTTTGTCCCGCAGACACTGGCCAATAGTGCAGGTGACTGGCCAAAGTTGCAGATTGCGAGGCGAGGAGAAAGCACCACAGAAAAGAAAGAACTTAGTGCGAAAGTACTACTGGAGAAGGCTTGCGATCAGGTGAGAAATTCGCCTGCTGGTTAAAAATTAACTGCTCACCGGTTAAAATTTAACCCTCTTAGTCCAGGTGGTGCTTACGGCAGAGGTACTTCATGCGCTGGGGATCCACCTGGAGGAGTTGCGCGGCGGCGGTCTTTTTGCCGCCGGTGCGGCGCAGGGCGGCGTTCAGGTAGGCAATTTCAATTTTTTCCATTTCGGCGTCGAAGTCCACGCCTTGTTCCGGAATGAGGATGGCTTCCTGGCCGCTGGCGCTGTGATGGAGCAGGTGCTGGGGCAGGTGTTCCGGAGTGATGACATGGCCGGGGACCATGACGACTAGGCGCTGGACTACGTTTTCGAGTTCGCGGACGTTGCCGGGCCAGGTGTAGTCCTCAAGGATTTCGAGAACTTCGGGCTGCAGGGTCTTGACCGGTTTTTTTGCGGCGGCGGAATAGACGCGCAGGAAATGGTCGACGAGGAGAGGGAGGTCTCCGTCGCGCTCGCGAAGCGGTGGGATGAAGATTGGCACAACGTTGATGCGGAAGTAGAGATCTTCGCGGAAGCGTCCCTTGCGGACGGAGTCTTCGAGGTCTTCGTTGGTGGCGGTGATCAAACGAAAATCAATTTTGCGAGTGGCGCGGCTGCCGAGGCGCTGGACGGAGCGTTCCTGCAGCACGCGCAAGAGTTTGCTTTGCAGGTTGGGATTGAGAGTGGTGATCTCGTCGAGGAAGAGGGTCCCGTTGTGGGCCGATTCGACCATGCCCGGTTTGGCGGAATCCGCGCCGGTAAAGGCACCCTTTTCGTATCCGAAGAGTTCGGACTCCATCAGGGTTTCGGGGAGGGCAGAGCAGTTGAGGCAGACGAAGGGATGGTCGGCGCGGTCGCCGCGCTGCACGATGGCTTGCGCGACGAGTTCCTTGCCGACACCGCTTTCGCCGCGCAGGACCACGGAGGCGCCGGTGCCGGCGACGGCTTCGACGGCTTGATAGACCTTTTGCATGGCGGCGCTGCCGCCGACCAGTCCGTGGAAGGCGGCTTTGCTTTCGAACTGCTGAAGGAGGCGGCGGCCCTCGAGTTCGAGGGCGCGCTTTTCGATGGCGCGGGAGAGGACGATTTGCAGCTCGGCGTAGTTTAAAGGGTGCAGGAAAAATTCGTCGGCGCCGGCCTGGCTGGCTTTGAGAGGGATGGTGCGGCTATTGGTCTGGGTGAAGGCGACGATGACGACGTCGTCGCGAATCTTGCGCATTTCGGAGAGGACGTCGAGGCCGTCGGTGGGGCCGTCGCCAATGCAATCGAGGTTGAAGAGGATGGCGTGGAGATCGGGGAGCTCCAGGGCGGATTTGATTTCGTCTTCGGTGGAGGCGAGGGTGGTGCGGAACTGCGCGCCGAGGTGCTTGCGGATTTCGGGGAAGAGTTGATCGTCGTCGGAGATGACGGCGAGAGCGTAGCGTTCCGGGCTGGGGGCTGGTTCGGGCAATCGAGTGGCTTCCGTAGTTGACTGGGGATTATAGGCGAGCGGGGGGAAACGAAGAAGATCAAAGTTGGATAAGACGAGGGAGGTCCGCAAAGGTGTTCTGACTGGTTGGGGGATCAGTGAGCGGCAATCTTGCCGCGAATGACAGTAACGGAAGCCTGTGGCAACTGGAAGGAGCTATCCGCGCCGGCAGTAATCGCAGAGCGCGCGGGCGGGCCATCGGGATCGGCCACTCCGCCGATGGGGTTTCCCGAATCGGAGTGCCACCTGTATTGCTCGGTGCCGAACGTAACGAAGCTGACGGGACCGGAGAAGTGTTTTTTCTCGTTGGGGGCAGCGCCCTCAAAAGAGATGTGAACGGAATGCGCATTTTCCTGATCTTTGTTTACAAGCATGACAGACCAATCGCCGTCCGGGCGCTTTAGGGTATAGGCAGTGACGAGCACGTGACCCGCGCCGTCCACGATGTCGCTGGCACTTGGGTAGACATGGTGCTCGCCGCTGCCCGGCTGGGCCCACTCCTGCGTGATCAACTGGCCTGCGAAATACTGGGAAGTAGGCTGCTGAATCTGATAATTCTTGTCCATGGTAAACATACTGAACGTGCCGGGTGATGTGTTGTGGCAACCCAAGGACTGCCCGAGAGGGATGTAGTGAAAATAGTAGACGGCGTTTCCGCCTGCTTCGAAGAAGGCGCCAACGAAGTCTGACCACCAGAGAGCGGCAAAAATATCCAGGAATGACTCGTCATCGCCAGCGGCGATGTTGGTTTCCGTAATGAACATGGGAGTGCCGGGCGGCAGCCCATCGTCGCGCCAGACCTGCAGAATGTGACGAGTAAGATTCGCCTCTTCGTACAGTTCGCTCCACTGCAGCTTGCATGGCTCGAAAGGGTAATGTTCGAAGGAAACAAAAGAGAGATCGCTCAAACGGTTGTGGGAGCGCAGGTAGTCAAAAAAGCGTCTCATCCAGGAGGTCTTGCCTTCGGCATTGGCCCAGACTTCGATGTCCTTGTTCACGCCTTCGAAAATCGGGCCCCCGAGCTTCAGTTTGGGGTCGACCTTGTGCAAGGCAGTGGCCCACTGCAAGTACAGGGCAGCGTAATCCTCGGGCAAGGTGTGCTTGCCATCCGGCTCTTCGCCCATTTCGATGTACGAGATGGGATAGCCGCGTTTCTCCAGATACTGAATTTCCGCAACCGCGTTCTCCGGTGTCTCGTAGAGCATGGCGACCGGGACCATTGCGGGAAGCCCTCGGGTGATGCCGCTTGTGTAGAAGAGGTCGAAGCCGACCTGGTCTCCCTGATGGTTGATCACGGTGCTTTCATGCCAAGGGTCGACGGAGGAACAGTAGGTGTTTGATTGCGCACGGTCAGATGTGTGGCGAACGACGTCATGAAGGCGGCCGTCGGCGGCGGTCGTACCCAGGTAAAGCTCCTTGATCGCGTACCCAAGGCAATTGCGTCGATCCTCTGAGCCATGCGTGTCGCAAGTGCTGGACGATTCCATCATCCAGATGCGAACCCAGCGCACCGGCAGCGGAGTGCGGGAAAGTTGCAGGGTGGCATCACCGCCTTTTCCATCCGTCACGTTGCCGCCGGGAAAAGTGACCCAAGAGCCTTTCGCAGCCTCCTCAATCGGATTCAAGCCAGTCCAGTATTGGACAAGATACTTTTTGGCGTAGGGGTCGGCCCAGGCAATTCGGATTGCGCTGATTTCCTGGGGAGTAGCCAGATCCACGATTACCCACTGCGGATGAAGACTGTCGTCCTCCCCGGTATAAGCCTTGGTCAGATAAGGATTGCTCTTCCAATAGGTGTTGGTGTCTCCGTCGGTTAACCGCGAGTAGCCGCGGCCGTCCGGCTGGGAGAATCCGGCGTGTGGCAAGGGATAACCAAAGGAATGTCGAATAAAGTCAGTTGGATTCGCGTCGCCGACAAAATAGCCTTTCTCGCCGCCGGCACTCCAGGTCCCTTTTGGATTCCAGTGCCAGGCTTCGACATACAGCTCGGTATTCTGGCGATAGGTGACGGTCTGCCAGCCGGTGGAGAGGATCTGCTTGAGAATTGGTTCGGTGAATACCTTGTCGGTGGCGGCTAGCGGGATGCGGTCCACGCCAGCGCCGAGGGCTTCGGTGGGGCGGAAAGAATTTACGGGACGCGTGGTGTCCACAGTAACGGTTTGGGCATGAGCCACGGGAAGAAAGGATGCTGCCAGAAGAGTCAGAAGGGGCGATACCAGCACTATACGGGTGCGAAAATCCATGGCCGTGTCTCCTCGAACATTGGATGAAATCCTTGGTCGACACAAATTCCACCTGCGCGCCGAGCGAAAGTGCATGGTGAGCCAGAGCGGCTGCGCACAATTTCAGCGCCGCCGGCCGTGTTCCCGTAATACCTAGAAGGAAAGCTTGAGCGCCACCTGCAACTGGCGAGGAAGATTGACGGTGTAAGAGATTTTGCCGAAGGTCGGGGAACCCACGAGGGTGTCCGGCCCGCCAAAATGCGGATGGTTGAAGGTATTGAAGGACTCGGCGCGAAACTGCAGGCGCATGCCTTCACGGACCTTGGCTAAGGAAAAGTCTTTGAAGAGAGACATCGAAACATCGCGTGCCCCGGGTTGACGAATGCTGGAAAGCGTTCTGGGAGCGCTTCCCAGAGTGAAATTGTCCGGGATTGTCAGTGCCCCCTGGTTGTTGTTCTGGAGCGCGAGGTTGGCATTCGAGAAGTAGCTGGCGGTTGGATCCGGATTCGTAACGGAAGCCTGCTCGGGTGACCCAGGTGCTTTGACAAGCGTACCGTTGAGATTAGGTCGCTGGCCAAAGGTGGGGATGTTGCCGGTGTTAAAGAAATTGATTTCGCTATAAAGCAAAGGGAGGATCGGACGACCATCATCGATGCGGATGATTCCATTGGTCTGCCAGCCGCCAATGAAGGCATCGAGAATCGGGTTCATGTCGTGACCGAAGTGCCGGCCACGGCCTACGGGAAGTTCATAGACGTAGCTGAACTGAAAAACCTGGGGGATGTCAAATACAGACTCGGCCTTCTCGCCAGCCAGATTGAACGGATTTTGCACAGACAGGATGGTTCCCGTGTCTAGATAGCCGCCGCCAAGGAACACAACGCTATCATCGGTAGAAGAGGCGTCGTCGATAGACTTTGCGAAGGTGTAGGTGGCCAGGAATTGCAGGCCGACCGAGAAATCTTTCTGGACGCGAATCTGAAGCGCATGGTAGGTAGAGTTGGCGATCGGCGGGGAATCGCCCTGGAAGTTGGTATATTGCGGATGGGGCAGCAGGAGTTGGAACTCCGGCACGAACTGGGCTGAGAGGCTGCTGGCGAGATTGCAGATGTAGTGTGCTTGATCGCAGGCCTGTCCGGGATGCGCGAGCGGATCAAAGTAGAAAGGGTTGGCTACTAGGTCGTTCAAAGCTCCAATCTGTGCTGGAGTTTTTCCCGCAATCGCGGACTGAGGCAAGTAATTTTGTTCACGGAAGCCACCAAGGTAAAGGTGCGTCCCTTTCTTGCCAACGTATGTCGCGTCGAGGAGGATCTTACCGGGGAGTTCTTTCTGGATTCCTAGTGTCCACGCTTGTTCGTAGGGAGTGTTTTGGCTGATATTGCGAATGGGGCCGACAGCGGCGGAGCCGATATCGTTGAATGCGCCAAGAGAGTTGCCTGGCGGTGGCGCGACCCCGCAGGTAACGGGGGCGACAAATCCGCAAGAAGTATTGCTGATACGGTTCCAGGGAGTGGTGTGATCCAGGTTGAGCGTAGTGAGCCAGGGAGGCTGGATGTTGAAACCTTGATAGCCCCAGGGGCCCGTGCCCGCTGCACCGCTGCGAGGCGTAGAGTAATAGATGCCGTAACCTCCGCGAACGACAGCTTGATGGGGCAGTTGATAGGCAAAACCGAAGCGAGGCTGGACATCTTTGTGGTCGTAGTAGTAATTGTGGCGATCCTTGGGACCTACGAACACTTCAATGCCGGTGAGGCTGCTGAGGTTTTGTGCTTCGTCCGCGGGAAGACCCGCGAGCTGGGCGGCGGTGAGCTGCAAGGGTGAGGCAAGCTTGGGTTCCAGCCAGTTCATGCGGTTGAACCGCTCGGTCCGGGGAGTGTTCAGTTCGTATCGGAGTCCCAAGTTGAGCGTGAGTTTTGGGGTGACTCTATAATTGTCCTGAACGAATCCGCCGAACTGGAAACTCTGAGTGCTGACAAAATTGTTGAAACCTTGCTGGCACGGAGTGCAACCACCGGTCCCTCCGTTGAAGGATCCGACGCCTGTGAGGAAGCTGGCGAGGCCGTCCCCGCCGCTGGGCTCCGAACTGATCATGGAAGTGCCGCTGTAGTCGAACCCGAAGAAACCCGAGGGCCAGCCGGGATTGCCGTGGTTGATGCGCCTCGCGCGAAACTCTCCGCCGAATTTGAATTCGTGTTTGCCGCGCAACCAGCTGACATTGCCGTCCAAGTGATAGGCGTCCTGGCCCTCTCGGGTAATACTGAAGTCCGCCGTACCCAAGTTGTGCCCGGCGTTGCCGGAGGTGTAACCGTCGATGGCAATGGAAGGGGTAGTGCCGAAGCCGTTGTTCAGGTAGGGCGGGAGTCCCGTCTGCTGGTAGAGAGAATTGATGTTTGGAACAGAGCCCGCAATTCCGGGGAAATTGTCGAAGCCACGCAGGTATCCGAAGGTGATGTTCATCACCACGCTTGGACTAAAGGTGTGGGTCTCGTTCAGCGCGACTTGATACCGATGGAATTCTCCTGGGCCTCCCGTGCAAGGGTCAACAAAGTTTCCGAAACAGTTGAAACTCGTGGAGGAGGCCCGCTGTTCCGAATATCTCCCGCTGAGCAGGTCTTTGTCGCTGAAGCGATGGTCAATTTTTATGTCGAACTGATTGCTGCTGTTGCCATTGGTTCCGGAACTGAAGAAATTACCGTTGGCCAGCGACCCGTTTGGCAGGTTTGGTTTCGGAAAGAGCAGGAATAATTTTGCCGCGACTGGATCAATCAGATTGCCTGGGCCGGCCGCAAGCTGAAACGGAGTTCCATTGAGTGCCGGACTGCCGGGACTGGTATAAGTGGCGAGGTTGTTAAAGGGAATAAAATTTGTTCGGACTGCGCCGGGTCCCGCGCCGTTTGCGGGATCAGGATTGGAATTGAACGATGCGACGTAGGGATCCCAGAGTTGAGTGGAAGGGTCCGAGCACATTCCCTGGGCATTAAAGGTGCCCGCGCAGAGTTCGCCGAAATTTCCCAAGGCCGGTGTTCCGACGGGGCAGGTGCCCGAGGGATCGCCGCGCATACAAAGTGTCGGAACGGCCATCTGTCCGGAACTCGTCGCGCGGTTTTCCCTAAGGCCCTCATAATCGACAAAAAAGAAAGTTTTGTCCTTGCGAATCGGACCACCCAGGGTGCCGCCGAAATTATTTCGCTTCAGGGCGGGAATAGCTGCGCTATTGGCGTTGTTGAACCAGTCGTTTGCATCCATGACGGAGTTACGGAGGAATTCGTAAGCACTGCCATGAAGTTTATTGGTTCCCGAGCGGGTAATGACATTAATAATGGCGCCAACGGCGAACCCGTACTCCGCTGAGAAGTTGGTTTGCTCGACCTTGAACTCTTCGACCGAGTCCACGGAAGGGTTGTACGGCACGTTCTGAATACCACTGTTCTGGTCGAAGTTTGTGGAGCTTGCACCGTCAATGAGCACGTCGGCGGTGGCGTTGCGGCTGCCATTGGAATTGAAATTGATCCCGCCTTGCGCGCCCTGGGAGTTCGGTGCGTCCGTTTCGGTAACCCCAGGCGCCAGATAGGCGAGATTGACGAACTGGCGATCCAAGAGGGGCAGGTCGTTCACGAACTTGCGATTCACGACCTGACCGGTGGTGGCATCTTCGGTCTGCAGATGCACGCTGGAAGCCTGGACTTCCACGGTTTGTGCGGCGACCCCGACGGTTAGCGCAAAATCGACCGAGAGATTCTGTTCGACGTCCACCCGGAGAGAAATCTTTTTTTGCGTCTGAAAACCTTTTGCCTCGGCAGAGACCGTGTACGCTCCGGGAGGCACATTGCGCACGAGATACCTGCCGGAATTGTCTGTCCCGGCCGTGAAGGTGAAGCCCTTCAGCTCGTCGGTTACCGTGATCTTTGCACCGGGGACGAGGGCTCCGGACGGATCGGTGACCACGCCGCTGATCGAGCCAGTATAGAGCTGGGCACGAGAAGGAACCGGTAGCAGCAAGACGGCAAAGACAAACGCGAGGCTGAAGCCTAAGACTGTTCGGACACGATGAATAGACTCGAGGAAACCCATAATCCCCCCCTGAAATCGCAGCCGATTCGAGGACCGGCTGTCTCAAGAAAAACAAAATACCGCTACAGCACCTGACTGATAGCACTGCTTAGGGGTGTCATTTAAATCGATTGAATACGTGAAATCCAAGCGGGTGTCAAGTCCAAAATGCATGTAGGAAAAGTTAAGCATTGGTGGTCGGCGAGCACAAGACACCAGAAGGTTCTAATCGCCGGATGAGAACAATTGGAGAATCCAGGTCTCACATCAATATCAGGGTTTAGACACTCGCCGCTTTCGCTGGCCGTGGACAGATGTTGGTACAGGTCAGCTCTGGATTGGTGGAGGCTGCCATGGGCCGCGGGCTCGTTCAAGTTGCGCGGCTACGGCTAAGAGGAGTTCTTCTTCGTGAGGACGAGCGATTAGTTGGATGTTGATGGGGAGGCCTTCGGGAGATTGTCCCATCGGAAGAGAGAGGCCGGGGAGGCCGGCGAGATTGAGCCACTGGGAGAAACGCATTGTGTCACGGTAGTTGTGTGGATCGCCGGGCCGATAGTTGCCGGCTCCGTGTTTGAAGGCTGGTGCTGTCGAAACTGCGGAGAGAAGAATCGGGACATTGCGAAGTTGCCGGAGGAGCGAGGCGCGGAGGATGTCGCGGTCAATGCAGGCTTTCTGAAAAGATTCGAGCGTCACCTTTGGCTCGGATCGCGCCGTTTCCAGATACGCCAGGAACATTGGACTGAGTTGGGATTCTTTGCCGCTCGTGGATTGGCGAAATATATCGGCGATAACCGGGCCGAAGAAAAACCACCAGAGATCGAAAGCCTGACCCAAATTTACCAATTTAAAGGGTTCCACGCGGTGATTGAGATCGCATAGGAGCTGTGTGGCACGGCGCAGCGTGGAGAGAGTTTCCGGCGTGGGGCGGCCGAGTTCGGTGTTTTCGAGAATGCCGATGCGGAGGCCGCGGAGATCAGTCGCGGCAATTTCGCCCAACGGGACTGGCGCGGAGAGGGCGTCGCCGGGATCGGGGCCGGACATTACTGTGAACAGAGCGCGCAGGTCGGCGACGGTGCGTGCCATGGGACCGACTACGCCTATCCAGGCGAACGCGCCGACGCCGGGAGGGAAGTGGCCCGTGGCGGGGATGCGGCCGGGCGTGGGCTTGAGTCCGCAGATGCCGCAGAAATGCGCGGGCGTGCGGATGGAACCGCCGCCGTCGCTGCCGACTCCGCCCATCGAGCAGCCGGAGGCGATCGCGGCGGCTTCGCCACCGCTGGAGCCGCCCGCTGAATAGGCGGGATTCCACGGGTTGGAGGTTTTGCCGCTCAGGCGGTTATCGGTTTCGTAGGCCATCAAGAATTCGGGCGTGTTGGTGTTGCCGAGCAGGATTGCGCCGGCATCTTCGAGGCGAGAGACGAGGGGTGAGTTGGAGGCGGGAGTGTAATCCTTGCGGAGGAGAGAGCCCGCGGGGCAGGGCCAGCCCGCTACATCGAGGGAGGATTTTACGGTGAGGGGAATGCCTTCGAGCGGACGAGGAGTGTCTCCGCGGGCGATTCTGGATTCGGAGTCGCGGGCGCGGGCACGCGCGGATTCGGCATCAATGTGCACGAAGGGATTGAGTTGGGGCTGGATTTGCTGGATGCGATCGAGGTGGGTGCCGATGAACTCGACGGGAGAGATTTCCTTTCGGCGGAATTTTTCGAGAGTTTCGGCGATCGTGGAATAGAAGTGGCGGGCCATGGTTGACGCAGGAAAGGTAACGGCCCAATTGCGATTGGTCAAGGCTAGTTGAAGAAGTGAGCGGAAAGCCGCTATAAAATCGGTTGACGATAGGGGTGGCAGCCAAGACAATCGAACGGAACATAAAGCGGGTCCGCGTTCTTTGCGGGTGGCGCATCCAGAAGGAATATTCCCAAATGAAAGCTTCGCACCGCGGTTTGCGGCGTTTGTATTGGATTCTTGGCGTGGCAGCGTTGCTGCTGCCGGGATTGGTTGTGTTTGCGTCACACCGGTCAGAGAGAGCCGGCTATCAGAGTGCGCCCGCAACGGGAACCAACCAGAAGAAGGCTCCGGCGGGCGATTCGCTGCGGTTAAATACTTTGGGAGTGGCGTACCTGAATCAGCAGAAGTCGGCGGAGGCGCAGAAATATTTTGAACAAGCGCTGGCGGCGGATCCAGAGTTTGCAGTCGCCAGGATGAATCTTGGGATCGCGTTGCTGGCGCAGCAAAAGATGGAGCAAGCGTGGGCGGCGCTGGAAGAGGCCACTTCGAAGTTACCTGATGATCCGTACGCCTGGTACAACCTGGGGCTAGTGTACAAGGACGTGGGCGAGCCGGCGAAAGCGATTGCAGCGTTCCAGCATGTGGAGAAGATTGCGCTGGAGGAGCCGGACGCATTTTATTTTGAAGGCTATCTGTATTCGCAACTCCAACAATATGACCAGGCGATTGCGGCGTTCCAGAAGGCGTTGAAACTTGCGCCGTATCATGCTTCGGCGCAGTTCGGGCTTGCGCGCGCTTATCAGAGGAAGGGCGACACGGATGCGGCGCGCGAGGGAATGAAGAGATTTCAGAGAATCACTTCTGAACATCTGGGGATTCCGTTTGGGGCGGGTTACGGGGATCAAGGGAAATTGTCGCTCGCGGAGTTTGTGGCGGGAGGGGAGACCGGCGTCCCGGCGGAGATTGCGGTGCGTTACGAAATTGCGCCGCTGCAAAAGCTGATGAGTGTGGCGAAGAAGAGTCCGGAGACGGCCGCGGGCAAGAACGGTGCTTGCTTCCTGGACTTTGACGGGGACGGCAAAGCTGATCTGTTTCTGGTGGGGGCAGGCAACGGAAAGAGCGAATTGTTGCGCAACCTGGGTGGCGGGCGATTCGAGGATGTAACGGAGAAGGCGGGGTTCGGTGGAGTTGGTGCAGGACTTGGCTGCGCAGCGGGAGATTTTGACAACGACGGGAAGACGGACTTGGCGATTTGCGCGAGCGATGGAGCGCGACTATTTCACAATGAAGGCGGCGGGAAGTTTGTTGATGTAACGGAAAAAGTGGGAATTCGCCGCCAAGCCGGATGTGTTTCACCCACGTTTGTGGATTACGACCATGATGGAGATCTGGATTTGTATTTGACCTTCGCTGCCCAAGGCGCGGAAGGAAAGAAATCGCGCAATATTTTGTGGCGGAACAATGGGAATTCGACGTTCACGGATGTCTCGGAGGAGATGGGGCTGGGAGTGGAGGCGACGGGTGGGGGCGCGGTCAGCACGGATTTCAATAATGACCGCGCGATTGACCTGGCGCTGGCCGGCGGGGCGCGCGGAGCGGCTGTGTATCTGAATCCGCGCGAAGGAAAGTTCGCGGAGTTGCCGGCGATTGATTTTGCGAAAGAGAAATTGCCGCCGGCTGTGGGAGTGGTGGCGTTCGATTTCAATAAAGATGGGTGGATGGATTTGGCGTTCACGCATGCCGGCGCGCCGGGCATCACGCTGTGGAGAAACGTGGAGGGCAAACGGCTAGAACGAGTGCCGCTGCCGGATCTCGGCTGGAATCGGGGCTGGGGAATTGCCTGGGTGGACTACGACAACGATGGATGGTTGGATCTTGCGGCCGTGGGAGAAGGCGCGGGCGGGGGGGAGATTCGTGTGTTGCGGAATCTTGGCGATGCGGGCTGGTCTGATGTGACCAAGAAAGTGCATTTGGAAGGAGTGAAGTTAAACGAGCCACGCACGCTGGCGGTGGCCGATTTGAAAAATGATGGGAGCCCGGATTTTTTGGTGACGCAGGCGGGTGGCGAGACACTGGTGCTGGAAAATGTGGGAGCAAACCAGAACCACTGGATGCAAATCGACCTGAAGGCGCTGAACGACAACAAGAGCAGCATTGGGACGAAGCTGGAGATTTTTGCAGGCGGGCTTTACCAGAAGTGGGAGATCGCCGGAGCTTCAGGCTACCTGGGGCAGAATGCGCCGACGCTGCTGGCTGGCCTCGGCAAACAGAAGACCACGGATGTGGTGCGACTGCTGTGGCCGACCGGCGTTCCGCAGGACGAGGTGAACCTGGCGGCCGGGAAGACTCAAGCGATTGCGGAGCTCGACCGGCGAGGAAGTTCGTGCCCGATTTTGTTTTCGTGGAACGGGCAGGAATACGAATTTATCGCGGACATGATTGGGCCGGGAGTGGTGGGGCACTGGGTGGCGCCAGGAGAGCGGGATGTGCCGGACCCGGACGAATACTTGAAAGTTCCTGCGAAGAGTGTGCGCGAAAAAAATGGGCGATTGAGCTTCCGGTTCATGGAGCCGATGGAGGAGACGGTTTATCTGGATCAAGTGCGGCTGGTGGCGGTGGATCATCCGGCGAATGTGGAAGTGAATCCGAACGAGCGGTTTGTGAGCGCGCCGCCGTTTCCGGAGTTTCGCGTGATTGCCACGCAAGATGCGCGGGTGCCGGTGGGCGCGTGGGACAACCGAGGAAAGGATGTTTTGCCGCTGCTGACGAAGCGCGATCGGAAGTATGTGACGGAATTCGAAGGACTGCCGTTTGCGGGATTCGCGAAGTTGCATTGGATTGAGCTGGATTTGGGCGCGTGGAACGCGGAGAAACCGCTGCGGCTGCTGCTCGACGGATACACGGATTATTTCACGGCAACTTCGATGTATGCGGCGGATCAGGCGGGGATCAAGGTGATTGCGCCTTACGTGGAGGCTCAGGACGCGCAGGGAAACTGGAAGCAGGTAGTGGAGGATATGGGTTTTCCGGCGGGCCTGGCGCGGACGATGGTCGCGGACCTTACGGGGAAAATTCCAGCGGGGACGCGACGCATTCGGATTGTATCGAATCTGAAGATTTATTGGGATGCGGTGCGGATTGACCAGACGCCGCCGCTCGGAGGCATCAAGGTGGAAGAGGTGCCATTGGCCGCAGCGTCGCTGACGTATCAAGGCTATCCGAAAGAGATAAGGCTGCAACCCGCGAGCGACACGGTGTATTCGTATTCGCACCGGAGCCTAACGGGCCCATATGCGCGCGCCGCTGGAAATTACACGCGGTACGGAGACGTGAAGAGTTTACTTGGCGCTGCGGACGATAAATTTGCGGTATTCGGATCGGGCGAGGGCGTGGAACTGGAGTTTGATCCGGCAGGCTTGCCGAGACTGCCGGCCGGATGGACGCGCGATTATTTTTTCTATGCGAATGGATTCGAGAAGGATTTCGATTTTTATGCGGCGTATGCGTTTACAGTGGAGCCCTTGCCGAAGCACGGATTGGTGTCGTATCCCTACGAAGCCGGGAAAGAGTATCCGCTGGACGATGAACACTTGAAATATCAAATGGAGTACAACACGCGCTCGCGATCGGATCGCCTGCCGGGGAATTTGCGTTACATGTATACCGCGCCGAAGTGAGGAGCAGCTGATGGGGAGAACGGGGGTCGTCACGATTCGGGATGTGGCGCGGGAGTGCGGCTACTCGGCTTCCACTGTTTCGATTGTGCTGAATGGCGCTCCGTTGTCGCGTTACATCCCCGCGGACACGAAAGGAAGAATTGAGACGGCGGCGAAGCGGATGGGGTACCGGCCGAATCCGCTGGCAAGGTCGCTGCGGAGCCAGCGGTCGAACATCATTGGAGTGATGGTGATCGATATTACGGATCCGTTTTGCACGCCGATCTTGCGCGGGCTGGAAAATGCGCTTTATCAGGCGAGTTATTTGTCGCTGCTGGCGGATGCGCACAATGAGCGGCATCGATTCGAACGGTACCTGGAAATGCTGCTGGACCGGCGCGTGGAAGGGCTGGTGGTGATCGCGAACTGGCTGGTGACGGACATCAAGCTGCTGGCGGATTTGACGGAATGCCAGGTGCCAACGGTCATTGCCGGACGAAGTTTTGAGAACCACTCGGTGAGCACGGTTTCGGTGGACAATGAAGGCGGCGCGAGCATGGCGCTTGAGCATCTTTACCGGCTGGGGCACCGGGAAATTGCGTTTTTGCGCGGACCGAAGGCGCTTTCGAGCAGCGGGCAGCGATGGAAGGGAATTCGAGCGTTCGCGCGATCGGCGGAATTGCATCTGGATTCCAAAAAGATTCTGGAATTGCCCGAATCGCTGGATCCGAATTCGAGTTTTGAGGCTGGGGCGCAGTTGACGGGGGAATTGCTGCGGCAGGGGAAACCGTTTACGGCACTGATCGCTTATGACGATGTGACGGCTTTGGGGGCGTTGCGCGCTCTGAAGAAAAAGGGGCTGCGCGTGCCGGAGGACTGCTCGGTGGTCGGATTTGATGATGTGGCGCAGGCGAGTTTATCGGTGCCGTCGTTGACGACGGTGCGGCAGCCGATGGAAGCGATGGGCAGCCTGAGCGCGGGGATGGTACTGGAAGCGATCAAAGCGATGGATGAGAAGCAGGACGTTCCAGTGGTGCGAAGAAAGATTCCCGCGGAGCTGGTGGTGAGAGAATCGACGCGGGCGCTGAAATAGACGCGATCAAGTTCGCGCTGGTTTGTTATTTCGGAGCGGGAGCGAAGGCGTCGGGGGGATCCATATAGCCTTGTTGCCAAAAGCCTTCCCCCTTCAGCACGCCTGAAGTGAGTTTCTGGATGTTTGCGAAAGTCGCCGCAGCAATTCCTCCGTCGGCGGCGTCAAAGATTACAACCACACCTTCGGGCACCGGGCTTGCCGCGGATGCTTCACGAAGGCCTTTTTCGAATAGCGCGAGGCAATAGCTGAGGCGAACAGTTGGCCCGGTCTCTTTCGGAGTTTGAGAAAGCAGTTGCACGGTGAAGATTCTCACCTTTTTGCCTTTGAGCGGCGCCCAATCGCCCGGAAAATCGCCCGTTTCTTCGCGCTCGATGCGGAAACCCGTGAATTTTTCCTCCGGACCGGATGCGGCGGACTGCAATCTGGCGGCGAGGCCTTCGGGCAGTTCGACCGAGTTTTTGCGGACGAAGCCGCGCGAATCGCCGGAGATGGAGATGTGAATCCACTCTCCTTCCGCGTCGAGGAATTCAAATTCATCGTTGGTGGCGGCTTCGAAGAGGACGCGAGAACTCTCCGCGTTCCTGGCGTAAATGGGAGTGCCGGATTTTTTGACGACGAGCAAATTTATGGGGTGCGCCTGGCCGCGTTTGATTTCCTGAAGATTCTGGAGCTCGGCAGTGAGTTGCTGAACGCGCTTTTCGCCAGCGATGCGCTGATTGCGGAGGGCGGCGACTTCATCGGGTTGCTGCGCGGCTTGCGGGAGTGGCGCGGCCATAGTTGCGGCAGCACGCGCACCAGAGAGGTCCAGCTTGGGTTGCGGCGCTTGCGGGGCATTCGAAGCAGCGGAAGCAACTTGCTTGCCGGTGAGCTTTTCTTCCAGACGATCGAGAAAATCGAGTTCGAGCCTGCCGTTGGAGGGTAGGACTTGATAGCCGGACTTTGCGACATCGCGATCGGCGTACCAGGCAGTGATTTTTGCAGAGAGGCGAACGATGGTGGTTCCGGCGTCGCCGGGGACAAGTTCTATGGAGAATTGATAGAAGCCGCGTTCGTAGCGGTCGAGAGGGTTGTCGGCGCGAGCGACGAAACCATCGAGGACGGGAAGCTTCTGCCCGGAGTAGGCCTGCAGATCTTTCAACGCTTGCTCGAGTTGAGGGCGCGGCGTGGTGAAACTTCGGGCGTAGGGGATGGCTTGCGCAAGTGTCCCGCGCGTGAAACTTGCAAGGCAGAAAAGGAAAAGAAGTATTTTGGCAAAACGAAGTGAGGGGAGCTTCAAGGCAACTGCTCCAGATGGTCCCGGGGAATCCATCCGCGCTGGCCTTCGGGCGTTTCGACCCCGAGCCAATGGGGTGTGACGATCAGGATTACGACATCGGTGAACGCGGAGAGAGTCTTGAGGCTGGCGGCGGATTGGAACGGAGCGGCCTTCAAGTCGGCGCCGGGAGCCTTGACGCGGCGCTCGAGTTCATGGTGCAGGGCGCTGACTTGCTGCTCAAGGTCTTTTTGGGCGGACTGGGCGTTGTTGAAGCGGGAGCTTTCATCTTCGCGCTGCCGGACGATCGATTGTCGAACGAGTTCAGCGCTGGTTTCGCGGCGCCTGGCGTCAGCGGCCTGGGCGGCGGCTTCCTGCAACGCCTCGAGCTGATCCTTGATCTCTTTCATTTCACTTTTTTCAACGGTGCCATCGGAAGCGTGAACGACGCGGTGGCCCGACTCCTGATAGAGCGCGTCGATTTTGACCCGAGTGCGGTTGGCATCGACGGGAATGATGACGTAGCGAACGGCAATGGTGCCCTGGTCTCCCGACTCCAGGAAATGTCGCGGCGCAATAGCGTTTTTGCGAATTTTGAAATAGACCTCACCGGGGCCTTCCCAGGAATCGAACAGAGAAGTCGAATCGACTGCTTCGGCGCCAGTCAAAATCGGCTCTTTGTCGAACACCAGTGTGCCGTGAACAATTTTGTCGCTGACAACGGCAAGGACGGCCTGGCGAATTTCATTCAGAGAAACAGGATATTCGCGGATGAGTCCGGGGGTGGTGAGGGATTCCCTGGAGGCACCGGCCATCGGCCGAAGGAGGATTGTCAGAGTTGAGGGTAGGGCGAGAGCGGCGCAGAGAATAGTTCGAGAGGGCAGGTAATGCCAGTCTGTAATTTTTATCCACATTTTCGAGCTACCCACTGTGTTACCTCCAATTCCGGCGTTCTGTCAAATCCGGCGTTGCATGAAAGGAGGAGCGTGGGACCGGAAGAGAACGGTACCATGACTGCGGTTGTGAAAATTTTTCAAATGAATGTAAGAAATCTCTTGCATTCATGGTACGCGTAGGAGTAGCATCCGCATCGGTTCAGGGACTGAGAATTGCGTGCAGCTCTCTTGACGGAGAGGCGACACGCGGTTTTCGGCAGTTGGTTTGGAGCGAATCGGCTAAATGTGGGAGTTGGCGCGCTTGGAGCGCCAGCGAACTGCTTTGCCTGTAAGCACCCTTTCCAAAATCCCTTCACCCAATTTAACGCAGTCCAAAAGCGATGTCTGCTCAGCGTTTTGCCCGACGTAATTGAGGAGGCAGTATGGATGCTAGGGGTGGTAGTGGGGTTAGCGGGGTAGCGCCCCGACCGGCTAGAAGATTGTTGTACTTCGCAGTGGTCTTCGGCATTTTCCTTTTCAGCTGCACACAAGCAAGTGCAATTCCCGCATTCGCAAGAAAATATGGCCTGCCATGCTCGTCGTGCCACGAGGCATGGCCGAAGCTGAGCCCGTTCGGGCAGCAGTTCAAGGACAGTGGATACCAGT
>Ga0210402_10000955_pt1 | contig 30872 bp, 24 predicted proteins | sample IncBWC7MmetaG_FD_161055 | JGI IMG/M metagenome (GOLD analysis project Ga0210402, IMG submission 161055) | Forest soil microbial communities from Barre Woods Harvard Forest LTER site, Petersham, Massachusetts, United States - Inc-BW-C-7-M | ecosystem: Environmental > Terrestrial > Soil >...
GTCCATCGCCGATAGCGGCCGCGGCATCGATCCGGACGCCCGCGACGAGCTCTTCACACCGTTCTTTACCACCAAGCGTGAAGGCCGCGGCCTGGGGCTTACGATCGTCTCGGAGATCCTGACCAATCATCACCTCCCGTTCTCGCTGCAGAACCGGGAGGGGGGCGGGGCGGAGTTTCGGGTGACGTTTACTTGATGTCGGCAAGGCGGTACGTGCTGTCGTTGGTCCGATTATCGATGACGGAGCTGTAGATGAAGGCCGTGCCTGGGAAGGCAGCGACGCTGACGATAATCTGTCCACCTGTCGGAATCGTCGGGGTGCCGGTGAACGTAGCGAATGAATCCTGCTCGAAGTAGTTCGCCGGATACGTCACCGAGCGTGTTGCTTGCACGTTTCCAGCGGCGTCAACCAGAGTGATATTGAGAGTTGCCCCGTTGTCGAGTGTTCTCACGCCGATGTTCATCCGGAAATTCACAGGGTCGTCCGGCGTGAATAGAGCCCCGTGGCGGAAGAAGTTGATGGCGTCGGACGGCGAGAGCCCTTCCTCCGAAAAGCCGGAGGTGCCGGCGGCGCCGCCGTCGCTGAAGACGCGCGCGGTGACGATCGGCATTGCGCCGCCGTTCGTGACGATGTCGACCGAGCCTAGTCCGCTGGTTCCCATCGAGGCGATCAGGTCCGGGTACGACTGGATCTGATCGGGGACCAGAATGAACGGCAGCGAGGGATCGCCCGCGCTGGCAGACTGACCCTGCTTATGAAACACAAAACTTCCGGTCATCGTGGTGGCGCCGGCGTTCTGGATCTGCACAGCGGTGCGGAAAAACGAGCTCGCCCCCTGCACCGCGCCGGCGGCGGGCAGTATCCGCACGAGCAGCGGGTCGCTGACGTACGCGACCGCGCTGAAGCGATAGCGAGGGCTGTAGTTCGACGGCGATCCGAGTGCTCCGGCCGTGCTGATGTCGCCGGTGGTGATCAGGTTGTAGCCAACATTGCCGCCGTAGTCCATCGTACGAACCGAGCCGCAGGTGTCGAAGGGCTGTAGTTGTACGACTCCGATGAGGTCACCGGCGGCGAGCGTGACCGGCGGGATCAGGGTCACGTCGTTTCGCCCGTCTACGGAATTAAAAGGTCCACGAGTGGCTACAACGGCGAATGACGAATTGGTCGTAAATCCCGTTCGGAGAAACACGACTTTGAATGCTGCCGTGCATGCACGGCTCCAGTACACGCTCGCTTTGTTCACCGTTCCGGACGCCGTCGCGAAGTCCGTCAGATTCACATAGCTGACCGGCGCAAGGGTCTGGCTGATGGTGCTGGTATTCGTAGGGTCCGGAACATGGACTCCGACAGTCAGCGGCTGGGCAGCTAGCGAGGAGACGAAAAGGATGGTGAGTATCCCGATGATGGTCCGCACGTCAGACTCCTTCGAATTGCAGGCAGCATAGCAGTAGCTGGGTTAACGGCCGCACCGTGAACGCCTGCAGGTCGTGCCGGCCTAGCGCGCGACTTCCAACTCCGCCGCATCTTCACGTAGATCAGGTGCCAGCCATGTGTATGGGCCGGCCTGCGTCAGGCCTGCCTTCTCGAAGAGCTTGCGGTACCAGGACGGGGGACGGCGGATCATTCCGTGCAGATCGCCGATGATGTCGTCGGCGGCGGTCAGCACTTCGAGGAAGAGCACGCCGCCGGCGACGCGCACCAGTTCGGGGAGGCCGGCCTGGATGTCGTGATCCTGGATGTAGTGCAACGCATCGGAGCAGACGACGAGATCGAACGGGCCGCGAAGGCGCGCCGACGGCAGCTCGCCGAAGGCCGCCTTCCGGATGTTGCGTTTGGCGCCGAAGCGCTTCACCGCGTAATCACTCGGGTCGAGGCCAAGGTACTTCGCGGCCGGCCGCAGCGCCTTGATGTGGGGCTGCCATGCCCCTTCGCCACAGCCGGCGTCGAGCACGGAGCGCAGGCGCCGGTGGATGAAGTATTCGCACTCGGCAACCGCCAGCGAGACCTTGCGCCGCACGTCGTCTTTCGTGCTGACGCGATTCCGTCCGCGGTACCAGTGATCGAAGTAGGCGCGGTCGTAACGCTTCTCTGTCATCGCCTCGATTATGGAACATTCATCACACCCGCCGGTGACGGTAGATGTTTCTTGCGATCCCAAGTATCTTTACGCTGCCGTCATGAGCGACAGCCAACGCATTCTCGATTCCATCCGCCGCCTGGTCCGCCTTCTTCGCGTGAGCGACCGGCAGGCACAGGCAGACCTCGGCGTTTCCGGAGCACAACTTTTCGCCCTGACGGAGCTCGGCAAGACACCGGCGATGTCCCTCGGCGATCTCGCCGCCAGGACTCGTACCGATCAGAGCTCAGTCTCTGTCGTCGTCACCAGGCTTGTCGAAGCCGGCCTGATCACGCGAGACCGCGACGCGCGCGACGCGCGTCGCCTCGTGCTCCATCTCACCAAGGCCGGACGGGCGCTACTGCAGAGAGCGCCGCCGGTCGCGCAGGAACGTCTGCTTGCCGAGGTCGATCGAATGCCAGCCGAGGAGCGGAGGCGCTTTGCCGACACGTTCGAGAAGATCATCAACAGCGTTGGTGACGAGGATGGTCCGGCACCGATGCTGTTCGAGGAGGAATCTTCCGATCGGCCCCGAGGCGTAACCAGGGAGGCAAGACTGAGGAATGCGGCAGCCAAGTGACCTGATATGAAGAAAACCGCAAGGGGCGACTTTTCGGCCGATCGGCGATTGTTGCAGCTCTCCGCCATTTCCATCGCCATCGGTGCCGTCGGTGCGGTGGTGGCCGTGGTGCTGCTGAAGCTGATCGCCTGGTTCACCAATCTCTTCTTCTATTTGCAGTTCTCGCTGACTCCCCGAAGCCCGGCAGGAAGCCCCCTGGGGCTTTGGATGATCGTCGTCCCGGTGATTGGCGGTCTGATCATCGGTTTGATGGCCCGCTACGGCTCCGAGAAGATTCGCGGCCATGGCATTCCCGAAGCTCTCGAGGCCATTCTCTTTGGGAAGAGTCTCATGTCGCTGAAGGTAGCGATCCTCAAACCTTTGTCATCGGCGATTTCAATCGGATCGGGGGGACCGTTCGGCGCTGAAGGCCCGATCATCATGACCGGCGGCGCAATCGGATCGCTTGTCGCCCAGAGGTTTCATCTGTCATCCGCTGAACGAAAGACCTTGCTTGTGGCAGGGGCGGCGGCTGGAATGTCCGCGACGTTTGCGGCACCGATTGCGGCTGTATTGCTTGCCGTGGAGCTCCTGCTCTTCGAGTGGAAACCCCGAAGCCTGATTCCAGTGGCACTGGCCAGTGCCGTGGCCGCGGCAATTCGCGTGCATCTGCTCGGAGCCGGCCCTCTGTTTCCCGTGCCGGCTCATGGCATTGTCGCGTGGCCTGGATTGCTTGCGGCCGTTGTGGTCGGCTTGGCCGCGGGCGCGTTTTCCTCGGGACTCAGCACCTTGCTCTACGCGCTCGAAGATGCGTTCGAACATCTACCGCTGCACTGGATGTGGCGTCCGGCAGTAGGCGGCCTGATCGTTGGAATCGGTGGTTACTTCCAGCCGAGGACCCTGGGGGTGGGCTACGACGTCATTGGAGATCTGCTCCTGGGACACTTGGCGGTTTCGATCGTTCTGGCCCTACTACTTGTGAAGTGCGGGATCTGGCTCGTCTCCCTGGCTTCCGGGACCTCAGGAGGAGTCCTCGCTCCACTCTTGATCATGGGATGCGGACTGGGGGCCGTCGAGGCGATCCTTCTGCCATCCTCCGGAAGCGCTTCACTCTGGCCCTTGGTCAGTATGGCCGCCGTCCTGGGAGGAATGATGCGCGCCCCATTTACCGCGGTCATATTTGCACTGGAGCTGACACACGACATGGAATCGTTGCCTCCTCTGCTGATCGCGGCGGTGATCGCGTACGGATTCACCGTACTGGTGATGAAGCGATCGATTCTCACCGAGAAGGTGGCTCGCAGAGGTTACGACATCTTCAGGGAATACACAGTCGATCCGCTGGAGACGTACAGGGTTTCGGAGGCGATGACGGAATCGGTCGTGACAATTCCTGAGTCATTTCCGGCGAGCGAAATCTACGAGCGATACTTTTCCTCGAGCCAGAAGCATCGTGGATTTCCGGTGGTGGACGCGGATGGAAAACTTCTCGGGATCCTGACGATCTCCGATGTCATGGGGATGTCGCTCTCGGAGCCTGACGCCGCCCTGACCGCCCGCGACCTGATTCGACTCGATCCGATCGTCGCCCACCCTGAAGAAACATGCCGGGAGGCGGCTGAGCGCATGGCCGAATCAGGGATCGGACGGCTGCCGGTTCTGTCCGGTGGGAAACTCATCGGCATGATCACGCGGAGCGATCTGCTGAAGCCTCGGCTCCTTCGCTTCGAAGAGGAGCGCAGGACCCCTCGGTAGGCCGGCACGGCCGGCAGCGTTGGTTGCCCAAGGCTCGGCCAACATCGTCGGTCTAGCGTTCTTCCGCGCAGACTCCTAACCTGCCCGAGCAGATCGAGCGTCACGCTTGGAGGAAGCGCGGCGCTGACGTACTCTTCTGTCGCATGACGAGACAGGAGCTTCTCGCGAACATTCCGCTGTTTGAATCGCTAACAGCGGACGATCTGAACGGCCTCACCATTCGCCTCGAGGAGGCCGACTACGTGGCTGGTGACGTCATCTTTCGTCAGGGAGACGAAGGTTCGTCGCTGCTGGTGATCGAAGAGGGGGCGGTGGAAATCGCGTACGGTGAGGGAGCGGGCAAGGTCGTGCTGGCCACGCTGTTCAACGGCCAGTACTTCGGCGAGTTGTCTCTCTTCGATGGAGCGCCACGCTCGGCCACGGCCACCGCAGTCAAGCCGACACATGTGATCCGCCTCGACCGCGACGACCTCGTCGACTTCGTCCACAAGAACCCGGCCGCGGCGCTACGCATCATCGAGGAGATGGGCGAACGGTTGCGCCAGACAAACGAGCTGATGTCTCGGCAAGTCTCGCGCAACGTGCTGCAGGAGCAGGAAGAGAGCCTGACCTTCGGCCAGCGCATCGCCGATCGCGTGGCGGCATTCGGCGGCTCGTGGCCGTTCATCATCCTCTTCTCGGTTTTCATGACCATCTGGATGGCCATCAACGTCGCCCGCATGGCGAACTTCGATCCCTATCCGTTCATCCTTTTGAACCTCGCCCTTTCATCGGTGGCCGCGCTTCAGGCGCCGATCATCATGATGAGTCAGAACCGGCAGTCAACGAAAGACAAACTGCTGGCGGAGAACGACTATCAGGTCAACCTCAAAGCCGAGATGGAGATCGCCGCACTGCTGCGCGGACAGTCGGAGTTGCTGGCAAGGCTGGCGGTGGTGGAGCGGACGCTGGGAAGGCGGGGGGACACGTAAGTGCATCACCTCCACGTCATCTCAAACGAGCAGAACGCGTCACCGAGCGTCTGGCACTTTGTTTCGACGACGTTCGGATCGCTGCCGCCGTGACGGAGAATCGATTCGAGATAGAAGCCGACCCCGCTGGCGCAGTAGATCGGGCTGTAGACGGGATAATCACTGCAGATCATCCGGCCGCCATTCGGCGTCTTCTCGAAACGGACATTTCCGAACTTCTGAAATTGATTGTGAAAGAGCGCCTGGCTCTCAAGGAAGTTCACCAACTCCGTGCTGTCGAGCGACTTGTAGACGCGGCCGATTCCGAGCTCCGCGGACGCCGCACCGATCAAGGCGAGAATGTTCGGGTGTTTCTGTTTCAGCGTTTCGTAGATGGTGCGATCGAGCTCGATGAGCGACGCGAACTCGCACCAGCTCGAGGCCAGTGGTGTCTTCGCATAGTTGGACGTCCTCGGCGAGAGTCTGGCGATAATCCCGGCGAACCCTCCCTCGCCCGCGATGTCGTTCAGGAGCTGTTTGCGCCCTCCGAACATCACGCCTTTCACCTTGGCGGCGTCAGGATTCGGCCCAACGAGAATCTCCTTTCCTTCCAGACGGGGCAGGGGGGCGGCAGGGCCTTTGCGCTGCAGGAGAAGGGACATAGGAGTACGGATTGTAGCGTGCCGGCGATCTACGGTAAGTTTCCGGCCACGTTACCCGCCCGCGAATTTCCGTTGGTGCTGAGGTGGGTTTACGAGAGACTCGCGGAGCATGGACCTCAACCTGAGAGACAAAGTCGTCATTGTCACCGGTGGCGCGGCCGGCATCGGCCGCGCCACGGTGGAACGCTTCCGTACTGAGGGAGCAAACGTCGTGGCGTGGGACGTCACCGCGGATCCGAGAGTCGACGTCACCGACAGCGCATCCGTGCAACGAGCGGTCGAGGACGTCATGGCACGGTTCGGATGCATCGACGTTCTCGTCAACAACGCCGGAATCGTTCGCGACGCGCAGCTCATCAAGTGGAAAGACGGCGTGGCCGGCATGATGGACGACGCCGCGTTCGACGCCGTCATCAACGTCAACCTCAAAGGCGTCTTTCTCTGCACGCGCGCGGTCGTGCCGAACATGATCAAGGCACGGAGCGGAGTGATCCTCAACGCCTCATCGATCGTCGGTTTGTACGGCAACTTCGGACAGACCAACTACGCGGCCACGAAGGCGGGCGTGATCAGCTTCACGAAGACGTGGTCGCGCGAGCTCGGGCGCTTCGGCATTCGTGTCAACGCCGTCGCTCCCGGCTTCATCGCTACCGAGATGGTTCGTGCCATGCCGCAGAAGGTCGTCGACTCCATGGAGGCGAAGACTCCGCTGGCCAGACTCGGGGAGCCGGACGACATCGCCAACGCCTATGCCTGGCTGGCCAGCGATGCGGCGAAATTCGTCAGTGGAGCGGTGCTCTCGGTCGACGGCGGGCTGGTGCTCGGAACCTGATGACACGCAAATAGGCCACCGGCTCCTACATCTTCGGCGTCAGCAACCACTTCGGCAGGAACACGGATGAGGTCGTCGGCGAGATCTCTCGCATTCTCCGGAGCGGGATGTTGCGGAACGGGGCGGACACGAAACGGCGTCGCCGAGCCCGCCCAACCAAAACCGCCACCGACACGTAACGGACTGCCCGAGCAATCTGGGGCATTCTGTGGCTCAGTACCTCGGGAGAAATCATCCAAATGCGCTGGCCTGGCCGCGTTGCCTTCTTCTTTCTGCTTGCAACGAGCGCGGCATATGCACAGGTCAAGGAAACGATCGACGTTCATCTGGTCGAGGTGCCGGTCACCGTCATTGATCGCGCCGGCAACCCGATACGCGGTCTGACGGCGGCGAACTTCGAGCTATTCGACCGGGGCACGAAGCGTCCGATCTCGAACTTCGATGCCATCGATCTGGCATCCGAGGGAGCCAGAGCCACCTCGCCGCTCAATCCATCGGCGCGCCGCAACTGGATCCTGCTTTTCGACCTCTCCTTCTCTTCGCCGATGGGACGCGCCAAGGCGCAGGAAGCAGCGAAGAACTTCGTCTCCCGCGGGATGGGACACCGCGACCTGGCCGCGATCGGCACCATCGACGTCGAGCGCGGCTTCCGGATGGTCACCTCTCTTACAACCGACCGCAACCTTCTCGGCGCGGCCATCGCCAACCCCAGTAACTTCGTTTCCGCGGACCCGCTGCGCATCGCCGGCGGCAGCGGCGTGGAGGAGATGGTGTCGCCCGATGCGGCGATTCGTGCCGCCGCGGCCGCCGACCGCAGCGATTCCGCTATTGACATCGCACTCGGTCAGAAACGGCTGAACGACGCGTTCGACCGGTCGCGCATCGAGCGCCAGTTGCGCCTTCTCTCCGATCTCGGCCGCACACTTCGCGTTCTTCCCGGCCGCAAACAGGTGATCCTCTTCACGGAAGGCTTTGACCCACGCCTGGTTCGGGGACGCGACGCGCACGCCAGCGCTGAGGAGCAGGAAGACCTGAATCAGGCGTCGACAGGCAACGTCTATCGTGTCGACAACGACGCGCGCTACGGCAGCTCGATGTCATTGACACTTCTCGAAGAGATGGCGCGGAGTCTGCGCGGCTCGGACGTCGTGCTCCATGCCGTCGACATCCAGGGCGTGCGCATACAGAGCGATGAAAATGGCGCGCGAATCAACTCGAACGACGCTCTCCACCTGCTATCCGCTCCGACCGGCGGCGAAGTCTTCAAGAACTCCAACGACATCAATGCCGATCTCGAGAAGATGCTTCGGGCGCAGGACATGGTGTACGTCCTCGGCTTCCGGGCGACGGCATCGAACGACGGGAAGTTCCGCGAGCTGAAGGTGCGCGTCACCGGCGTTCCTGGCGCGCGAGTCTTCCATCGCGCCGGCTATTACTCATCGGGGACCGAGAGTGCGCTGGAACGCTCGCTCTCGAACGCCGAGATCGTTCTCAACGACGTCCCTCAGAACGACATTCAGGTGGCCACCCTGGCGGCGCCGTTCCCCGCCAAGAGCGGCAACTCACGGGTGCCGATGGTCGTCGACATAGGCACCGAAGGTCTCGTGCGCGATGCGAAAACCAAAGACGTCATCGCCGAGATCTATGTCTATGCGTTCGACGATCAAGGCATCGTCCGTGACCGTTCGTTTCAGCGGCTCACGATCGACACCGCCAAACTGGCCGGCCACAACGGCATCAAGTACTTCCCGACGCTCAGCCTCCCGCCCGGTAAATATGCACTAAAGACCCTTGTGCGCGTCGCGGGAACGGAGCGCAAAGGATTCGTGCGGACCGACATCGACGTCCCCACCTCCTATGACGTCGCCCTCCTGCCGCCGATGTTCCTTGACGATCCATCAGCGTGGGTCGTGGTCCGCGGCGGATCTCGGGACGATGCCGGGAGCTATCCGTTCCATATCAACGGCGAGCCGTTCATGCCCAGCGCCAGCGCGCAGGTGAGCAATGGACGTTCCCGCCGCGTGGCCCTCTTCGTTTTCAACGTCTCGCCCGACGAGCTGACATGGGACACGGCCGTGACCGATGCCACCGGGTCGCATGCGGGAGCGCCGTCGCTCGTCAAGCGCCTGCAGGGGCAGGACGTCATGAAGCTTGTTTTCGACTACTCTCCTGCCGATCTGCAGAGGGGTCCGGCCTCCTTTGATGTGATCGTGCACAAGAAGGGCTCGCTCGACGCCCGAAAGTCGAGCGTGCCGCTGGTCGTCCGGTAAACAGGAGAACAACATGAAGTTTCACACAGCGACGGCATTCGTGCTGCTCTTCGCGGCAACGGCATTCGCTCAGTTGCGCGAGACCGTGAACGTCAACATCGTCGAAGTGCCCGTGTCGGTCGTCGACGCGAGCGGTAATCCCATTCGCGGGCTGACGGCCGCGAATTTCGAGGTGTATGACGGCGGGAAAAAGCAGGCCATCACCTCGTTCGACAAGATCGACTTCGGATCGAAGGAGGCCGTGAACGCGATCTCTCCGCTGAACCCGGCGGCGCGACGCTCGTTCCTGCTTCTATTCGACCTCGGCTTCTCCACTCCCCACGCCCTTGAGCGCGCCCAGGATGCGGCACGCCGCTTTGTGGCCACGGCAGTCCAGCCGCGCGATCTCGTCGGCGTAGGGACCGTCGATACGGACCACGGCTTCCGCTTTCTCACTGCATTCACGACAGACCACGACCTCGTCGAGTCGGCCATCAGCGATCCGCATAATTTCCATGGGAGCGATCCGCTGCAGATCGGGAACAAGACGTTCGTCGCGGAGCTGGCGAGTGGTAAGAGCGAGATCGCGGGGGATTCACCGCCGATGGTTTCCACCCCAAGCAGCAGCAAGGCGAAGGTCGACGACTCCGCCGCGGCGGCCGATAACGCCGATCGAGGGCAGCAGATAGCGCGCGGTAGCGAGCAGTTCGTTCGTGCAAGGGTCGAGAAGCAAATCGACTACCTCTCCGATCTCGCCAGGACTCTTCGCGCGGTTCGGGGGCGCAAGCAGGTCATCCTCCTTTCGGAAGGCTTCGACGCCAAATACTTGCAGGGCCGTGACGCGCGCGACACCGCGGCCAACGCCCGCGATTTCGCCGCCGTGGCCTCGGGGAAAGTCTGGGACATTGATACCGATACGCAATTCGGCAGCACATCCAGCCAATCGGTCCTTGACCGGATGGCACAGGCATTTCGCAATTCGGATGTCGTCCTCAACGCCATCGATATCCAGGGTGTTCGCGTCCAAAACGACGCGGTCGCGGGCGCCACCCTCAACTCCAACGCCGGACTCTTTTTTCTTTCCCGCCCCACCGGCGGTGAGGTCTTCCAGAATTCGAATGATCTCAAGAGCAGCTTTGATCGCATGCTGCAAGCCCAGGAAGTGGTCTACGTCCTGGGTTTCCAGTCGCCGACGGCAAGTCCCGGCAAGTTCCACGACCTGAAAGTGAAGGTGATCAACTCGCCCGGACGCCCCTCGTTCCGCCTGGGCTATTACGAGAATGGCGCCGAGAGTCCTCTGGAGCGCTCGCTCACCACGGCCGAGGTCATCGTCAATGACGTGCCTCAGGATGATGTGCGCATGGCTGCGTTCGCCGCGTCGTTTCCATCCGCGAACGGCAACTCGCAGGTGCCGGTGATCCTCGATCTCAATGGCTCTGACCTCGCCAAGCAAGCCAAAGGAAATGCGATGGCGACCGAAATCTTCATCTACGCATTCGACTCCCTCGGCATCATGCGCGATCGCCTTTACCAGCGGCTCACACTCGATATGACAAAGGTAGGCGATCGGCTTCGCGCGGGTGGTGTCCGTTACTACGGCACGCTCGTTCTGCCGCCGGGAACATATGCGATCAAATCGCTCGTCCGGGCCGTCGAGAACGACAAAAAGAGTCCGACTTACGTGGAAAAGCGCGGCTTCGCCCGGGTGAACGTGATCGTACCGCGGCAGGGTGACATGTCGGTCCTGCCACCGATCCCGATCGATGAGCAGCCGCAGTGGATTCTCGTGAAGAGCGGCGACCGCGGTATCGCCGACGCCTATCCGTTCGAACTGAATGGGCAGAATTTCGTCCCCAGCGCAACGGCGTCGAGCAAAGTGGTGGTGGTCGTATACGGCGCAACGGCAAACGAGCTGACGTGGGAAACGACGCTGAAGACAAAGCTGCTCGGCACGATCGCGATTCCGGGTGGGACGAAGCTCGTCCTCCAGCTCGACGACCCGGTCCAACTTTCGTCGCTACAAATCACGGTGCACAAGAAGGGCGTAGTTGAGGCGCAGACAACAAGTGTCGCGGTGCTGAGGCCATAGCGACCGAAAATGCACCACGCCATCGGCTTGACCTCTACGGTGCAGTGACCAGAAACAAGCGTAGATAGTCCTAGGGGAGAACGCATGAAGTTCCATACAGCGACGGCAGTCGTGTTGCTCTTCGCGGCATCGGCATTCGCGCAGTTGCGCGAGACCGTGAACGTCAACATCGTCGAAGTGCCCGTGTCGGTCGTCGACTCGAGCGGCAACCCCATTCGCGGGCTGACAGCGGCGAACTTCGAGGTGTATGACGGTGGGAAAAAGCAGCCCATCACCTCGTTCGACAAGATTGACTTCGGATCGAAAGAGGAGGCAGTGAACGCCATCTCGCCGCTCAACCCGGCGGCGCGACGCTCCTTTCTGCTTCTCTTCGACCTCGGGTTCTCCACTCCGCATTCTCTCGAACGGGCTCAGGACGCGGCGCGGCGTTTTGTGGCCACGGCAGTCCAGCCGCGCGACCTCGTCGGCGTCGGGACGATCGACACCGATCGCGGCTTCCGGCTCCTGACCGCATTCACGACCGACCATGATCTCGTCGCGTCAGCCATCAACGATCCGCGCAGTTTCCGTGGTAGCGATCCGCTGCAGATCGGAAACAGGACCTTCGTAGCCGAGCTGGCCAGCGGCGACACCGAGTTTGCACGGGAATCGCCGCCTATGATGCCCATGTCGCGCGGCGACGCGGCGGCAAAGGCCGAGAACGCCGAAACGGGGCAGCGCCTGACGCGCGACAATGAGGAGTTCGTTCGTGCCAGAGTCGAAAAGCAGATCGACTTTCTCGCCGATCTGGCAAAGACGCTTCGCGCTGTCCCGGGCCGCAAGCAGGTCATCCTCCTGTCCGAGGGTTTCAACGCGAAATACCTGCAAGGGCGTGATGCGCGCGATGCCGCCGCCAACGCGCGCGATTTCGCCGCCACCGCTTCGGGACAGATCGCGAACATCGATACCGATGCGAAGTACGGCAACACATCCAGCCAATCGATCCTCGACCGGATGGCGCAGGCATTTCGTAATTCGGACGTCGTCCTCGATGCCATCGACATCCAGGGTGTGCGTGTTCAAAGCGATGTAGAGGGGTCCAACCTCAACTCCAACGCCGGACTCTTCCTCGTTTCCCGCCCAACCGGCGGTGAAGTCTTCGAGAACTCGAATGATCTCAAGGCCAACTTTGATCGCATGCTCCGTGCGCAGGAAGTGGTCTACGTCCTGGCCTTCCAGTCGCCGACGAAGAGCCCTGGCAAGTTTCACGATCTGAAAGTGAAGCTGATCAACTCTCCTGGACGCCTCTTCTACCGCCTGGGCTACTACGAGAACGGTTCCGAGAGTCCTCTCGAGCGCTCTCTAACCACTGCCGAGGTCATCGTCAACGACGTGCCTCAAGACGACGTGCACATGGCTGCGTTCGCTGCCCCCTTTCCCCTGAGCGACGGCAACTCGCAAGTGCCGGTAATCCTCGATCTCCGGGGTGCCGACCTTGCCCGTCAGGCCAAAGGAAACGCCGTCGCCGCCGAAATCTTCGTCTACGCATTCGACTCCGACGGAATCGTGCGCGATCGCCTTTACCAGCGGCTCACACTGGACATGTCGAAAGTCGGTGACCGGCTTCGCTCCGGCGGGGTCCGCTACTACGGCACGCTCGTTCTGCCGCCGGGAACGTACGCGATCAAGTCGCTGGTCCGCGCCGGCGAGAGCGATCGGAAGAATCCCGGTGACGTCGAAAAGCGCGGCTTCGGAAGAGTCAATGTGATCGTGCCGAGGGCCGGCGACGTCTCCGTCCTGCCACCGATCCCGATCGATGAAGAGCCGAAGTGGATTCTCGTGAAAGGTGCGGACCGTGGTGCCAAAGCCGGCTATCCGTTCGAACTGAACGGGCAGAATTTCATCCCCAGCGCGACGGCGTCGGGCAAAGTCGCTCTGATCATTTACGGCGCAACAGCGAACGAGCTGACCTGGGAGACGACACCGAAGACGAAGCTGCTCGGCACGATTCCGATGACGGGCGGCACGAAGCTCGTCCTCCAGCTCGACGACCCGGCGCAGGTTTCCTCGCTTCAGGTCACGGTGCACAAGAAGGGTGTGGCCGAGGCGCAGACGACGACTGTGGCCGTGGTGAGGCCCTAGCGATCCACGATGCGCCACGTTCTCGTCTTTGTCGCCACGTCGCTAATCGCGATTGCCGCGCTCGCCCAATCGGGCGCGGCAATCGACGCACACCCTGTGGCGTTCCCGGTCACCGTCGTCAATGCCTCGGGCAGTCCCGTCCGCGGACTGACCGCGGCGAACTTCGTTCTGTACGACGAAAAGAAGAAACAGCCCATCACCTCGGTCGATGTGGCCGACTTCGCCTCGGACAGCCAGACAAACGCCCAGGCAAACGCTATCGTGCCGATGAATCCGGCCGCGCGCCGTTCCTACGTCCTCCTGTTCGACCTCGGATTCACCTCTTCGCGTTCACTGCCGCGCGCTCAGGATGCGGCCCGGCGTTTCGTGAATGAGATCGCAGGGCCACGCGATCTCATCGCCATCGCCACGGTTCATCCCGATCGCGGGTTTCGCTTCGTCACGGCCTTCACCACGGATCGCAATCTCGTCGCCTCAGCGATCGGCAACCCGGCCTCGTTCCGTGGTTCCGATCCGCTCCGGCTCGGCAGTGAGCCGATCGGACCAGAACCGGAAGCCCAGAACTCCGCGCAGCAGGCATCTCCACCCACCGGAGGAGCGAACGAGCCCCAGTCACGCGAGCGGATCGAACGCGAAATCGACTCGATCAGCAAACTGGCCCGTTCACTGCGCATGATGCCGGGCCGCAAGCAGATGGTTCTCCTTTCAGAAGGATTTGACTCTCATCTGCTGCAGAGCGGCGACACGCACAACGCCAGGGAGCAAGTCATCGACCGGATGACGGACGACTTCCGTGTCTCGGACGTCGTCCTTCACGCCATCGATGTGCAGGACAGTCTCGCGCCGGTCTCCCGGATCAACGCGAACGCCGGTCTGTTCCTGCTCGCGCGGCCGACGGGCGGCGAAGTCGTCCCGAGCGGCGAACTGCACGACGATTTCGCCCGCCTCCTTCGTCAGCAGGAAGTCGTCTATGTCCTCGGCTTTCACGTCTCCGACTTCGCGCCCGGTACGTTCCACAACGTCAACGTCCGGCTGGTGAACGTGCCGGAGGGCGCGCGCGTGGTGCAGGGCGCCGGATACTTTGAACGGGGGCGCGATACGCCGGTCGAGCGCTCGCTGACCAATGCGCAGATCATCGTCAACGACGCGCCGCAGCATGACCTTCGGATCAATTTGCTTGCCGCCCCCTTCCCTCCCACAGCGGCAGGCAAACCCGCGCAAGTGCCGGTCGTGATCGACATTAACGGCGCCGATCTGATTCGCGAGACGAGCACGACCATCGGCGGGGCCGACGTTTTCATCTACGCCTTCGACATGAACGGCGTCGTCCGCGACCGTCTCTACGACTGCCTCACAGTGGAAGTGGCCAAGGCCGGCGAGAAGGTTCGCAAGACAGGGATCCGCTACTACGGCACGCTCATGCTGCCTCCCGGCCGATACGCGGTGAAAGCGCTCATTCGCACCGGCGACCCCGACCGCGGCGCCGCGGAAGCGGCCGAGAAGCGCGGCTACGCGCGCGTCAACATCACCGTTCCCGCGGCCGGACAGATCGCCATCCTGCCGCTGATTCCGATCGATGAAGACGGTAAATGGCTCCTCGTCCGCGGCCTTCGCCGGGAGAATGTCGACTACCCCTTCGAGTATGGCGGCAGGACGTTCTCCCCGACCGCCACCCTCGACACGAGCGGCGGATCGCGCAAGGTCGCGCTCTTCATCTTCGGAGCGCAACGGGCCGACCTGACGTTCGAGACCAGGCCGCAAACGAAGGTTCTCGGCGTCACGGAAGGCAACGGCGTCACGAAAGTCGTCCTGCAGATCGACCACGCATTCGGCGCCTCGGCTCTCGACGTAACGGTCTTCAAAAAGGGCATCGCCGCCGGACAGCGCACCAGCGTGCCGTTGATGTAGCCCGCCGCCCTTGATAGCCTCGCGGCCATGGCAGAGAACTGGATCAAGCTTCACGACTTTCAGGACATCAAATACGAGCGTACGAGCGATGGGATCGCCAAGATCACCATCAATCGCCCCGAGGTTCGCAACGCTTTCCGTCCGCTGACCGTCGGCGAGATGAAACAAGCGCTCGACATGGCCCGCGACGACTCCGACATCGGCGTCATCGTACTTACCGGTGAAGGTGAGGACGCTTTCTGTTCCGGAGGCGATCAACGCGTCCGCGGAAAGGGCGGCTACATCGATCCGAAAGAAAAAATCCCGCGCCTCAACATTCTTGACGTCCAGAAACAGATCCGCAGTATGCCCAAGCCGGTGGTGGCCATGGTGGCCGGCTATGCCATCGGCGGCGGCCACGTACTGCACGTCGTCTGCGATCTGACGATTGCCGCCGACAACGCCCGCTTCGGCCAGACCGGCCCGCGCGTCGGCTCCTTCGATGCCGGCCTCGGCTCGTCGTATCTGGCCCGCATCGTCGGCCAGAAGAAAGCGCGCGAGATCTGGTTCCTCTGCCGCCAGTACGACGCGCAGCAGGCGCTTGACATGGGCCTGGTCAACACAGTCGTGCCGCTCGCACGTCTTGAGGAAGAGACGATGACATGGTGCCGCGAGATGCTCGCCCTCTCGCCGATGGCCTTGCGCTTCCTCAAGGCGGCCATGAATGCCGACTGCGACGGCCAACTGGGCCTTCTCGACTTCGGCGGCGATGCCACCCTGCTCTATTACCTCTCCGAGGAAGCACAGGAAGGGCGCAACGCCTACGTCGAAAAGCGCAAGCCTGATTTCAAGAAGTTCCCGAGATTCCCGTAACTGCGCTTCGCGCGTTGTCGGTTATCGGTTGTCCGAGCCGTTCTACGACGCGGGAGCACAACGCTCTGGCACCGACAACTGACAACCGACAACGCGCGAAGCGCAATGAAGAACTGGTTCCTCGCCGCACGCCCGAAAACGCTCGCTGCATCGGTCACGCCTGTGCTCGTCGGGACTGCCCTGGCGTTTCGAGACTTGGCCACGATGCATTGGCAGCCGTTTCTTTTCGCGCTTCTCGGCGCGGTCTTCATCCAGATCGGCACCAACTACGTCAACGATGCGCTCGACTTCAAGAAAGGAGCCGACACGCACACGCGCCTCGGACCGTTGCGCGTGACGGCCGCCGGCCTGCTCAGCGCCGAGGCTGTGCTGCGCGGTGCATACGTCTGTTTCTTTCTGGCCGCGCTCTGCGGAATCCCACTCATCCTCCGCGGCGGCTGGCCCATCGCCGCGATCGGCATCGCATCGATCGCTGCCGCCTACGCCTACACCGGGGGACCGTATCCGCTCGCATACCACGGACTCGGCGAGGTCTTCGTCATGATCTTCTTCGGCCTGGTCGCCGTCTGCGGGTCGTTTTATCTGCAACGACTGACGCTCGATCCCACCGCCTGGATCGGCGGCTTCGCCGTCGGATCGCTGGCCGTCGTGATCCTGGGCATCAACAACCTGCGCGATATCGATAACGACCGGGCCAGCAACAAACGGACGTTGGCCGCGCGCTTCGGCGCGGTCTTCGCGCACGCCGAGATCGTGATCTTCGCACTGACGCCGTTTCTCTGCGCAGCCACGGTTGCGTATCTCCGCGGCTCAAGAAATCTGGCTATACCGATGCTCGCTCTCATTCCGGCGCTGGCGCTCCTCCTGCGTGTCGCCCGCAGCCACGGCGCGGAGCTCAATCGCTGCCTGGCGCTTGCCGGCGCGCTGGAATGGATCTTCGGAATCCTTTATGTGGTCGGAGCAGCTCTTGGTTGACTATTGGAGATATGAGCTGAAACCAAAACGGCGGCTCAGCGCCATCGCTGCCGAGGGACCACGGCGCGGCGCACTGATCCGGATCGATGGCGGCGTTGCCGACATTCATCCCTGGCCCGAGCTGGGCGACGCGCCACTCGATGAGCAACTGACGATGCTCGCCCGCGGCGAGACTACGCCGCTCACGCGAGCATCCCTCAGATTCGCTGCGATCGATGCTGACGCCCGCCGTGATGGCCGAAGTCTCTTCGAGGGCTTGATCATGCCGCCGAGCCACTGGCCAGGCCCCGATCCTCCAACCGGCTTCGATACAGTCAAGCTGAAAAGCATCGATCGAATCCCCGAGCACGTCCGCCTTCGGATCGACTTCAACGCTACGCTCACTCCCGATGAATTCGTGCGGATCGTCGCGATCCTCCCATGCGAGCGAATCGACTTCATCGAAGATCCGTGTCCATATGACGCGGCGGTGTGGACCGAGCTCCGTGCCCGCACGGGGCTGCGATTGGCTTTGGATCGCGCAGGTGTTGCGGGGCAAAGAAACGGAGCCGACGTCCTGGTCATCAAACCCGCAATCGAGGAAATCCCTCGGACGGATTCAGAGCTCGTCGTCACCGCCTACATGGACCATCCCATCGGTCAGCTTTGCGCCGCCTACGCCGCCGCCACCGCCGGCATCACCACGACGTGCGGCCTCGTCACGCACGTGCTCTTCGAGCCCGATCCCTTCATCGAACGAATGCAAATCGACGGAGCGCGACTCATACCCCCGGGCGGAACAGGGTGGGGGTTCGACGATCTGCTGGAGAGATTGCCGTGGCGAGCGCTTTGATGATCGTCGGAGGATCATGCATCTGCGGCGGCGAAGCCGCCGCAAAGATCCGTAGCCCCCGGCTTCAGCCGGGGGATTCCGAATCGTGTCCCAATATCCCGAGCCCGCTTCAGCGGGCGACAGAACAGGCGTGGCCAGATATCTCTCTGTCGCCCGCTGAAGCGGGCTCGGACAATTGGGAACATTTCCAGAACCCCCGGCTGAAGCCGGGGGCTACGGGTCTTACGCCGGCTTTCGCCGGCGGTGATGGCGGTGGCGTTGCGCTCGACTTCCAGCGCCGCCCCATCAACATACAACCGACAACGCGCCGCGAAGCCGCGCCGTAAGCCATGATCGACTTCCAATCCTCCGCCTCCCACCTCCTCCTCAACCCGCGCATGCCGGCCACGGAGCGCGAACGGTTGGAACGGCTCGTACCGAATCTTGATGCGCACGTTTACGTCGCCACCTCCGGTTCGACTGGTGCAATCAAGCTCGTGGCGCTAGCGAAGGAAGCCATCCTCGCTTCCGCCGCAGCGGTGAATGAGCGGCTCGAGGTGACGTCACGCGATGTCTGGGCGGCGGTGCTGCCAACGTTCCACGTCGGCGGTCTCGGCGTCTACGCGCGCTGTCATCTCGCCGGCGCGCGCGTTCTGCCGATGCCGTGGGACCCGCGGACCTTTGTCGAATCCGAGGCCACGCTGGCCTCGCTCGTGCCGGCGCAGGTGCGAGACCTGATCGACTCCGGGCTCGAGCCACCCCCGGCGTTGCGGGCGATTCTCGTTGGCGGCGGTGCCTTCGACCCGGTAGCGGCCTCGGGCTGGCCCGTTCTGGCCAGCTACGGCATGAGCGAATGCTGCTCGACGATCTCGGTCAAAGACCTCCTCCTCCCGCACATCGAGGCGCGCCGCGAATCCGATGGCCGCCTCGCCTTTTGTGGCCGATCACTCTTCACCGGCTACGCCACGGATGAAGGCCTGATCGATCCGAAGATCGATGGCTGGTTCATCTCCGAGGACCTCGGCGACGTCGACGGGCGAAGGCTGAGAGTCGATGGCCGCGCCGGAGACTTCATCAAGATCGGAGGTGAGTCGGTCGACCTCAAGCGCCTCGATCGTATCCTGCACGGGCTGGCAGGTGACGGTGCGGCAATCGTGGCCATGCCCGACGAGCGCCTCGGACACGTGATCCATCTCGCCACGACGATCGAGCCAACCTTCGCCGATGCATTCAATTCGCGCGTTCATCCGTTCGAGCGGATTCGCGTGGTTCATCGTGTTGAGTCGATCCCGCGCTCACCATTGGGAAAACTACTGCGCGCGAAGCTGGCGAACATCCTGGCGGGAACAACGTAGGTCGGACTCTCCAGTCCGACCGGTGCTTGGGAGATTGGCAATCGAAACCCGTTTCTCGCCACCGGCCGCGCAAGCCCCGGTCGGACTGGAGAGTCCGAACCACGTCTGCTGTGTGCGACCATACCTCCATGCTGCGCAGGCGCACCGCGCTCTGGATCGCGGCGGCGGCCGGGGTCGCCGTCATGCTGCTGCTGGCCTTTGATCTCCTCGACGCGCTCGAGCTGCCGGCCCGAGACGCAGCCTTGCGGCTTCTCCCGCCGCGCGCGGCGGCGGCGACCGCGGTCGTGGCCATCGACGAGCAGTCGTTGCGCGCGGTCGGCCCCTGGCCCTGGGACCGCGCAACACTTGCAGCCATCGTGAACCGCGCTGCCGATGCCGGCGCGCGCGGTGTCGTCCTCGACATCCTTCTCGCCGAAGCCCGGCCGGGAGATGAACAGCTCGCGGCCGCGGCGCGGCGCCTGCCCGTGCTCGCCGTCGCGGTTGTCGATGAACACGGCCGCTGGCTCGTGCCCGGGCCACCGCTGGCGCAGGCGATGGTGGCGGCGCATGGAAACTTCGAGCTCGATCACGACGGCATCCTCCGGCGGCTCTCCTCGACGAAACAGAGCGGTGACCGCGCGCTCACGGCGTTGTCGATCGACGCGGCGTCCCTGATCACCGGAGCGCCCACCCCGGTCGGACTGTCGGTCTCGCCGTCGTTCCGGACCCGTCCCAATGCCGTCCCGGCGATCAGCGCCTCCGGCCTTCTTCACGATGCCGCGCTTTGCTCACAGTTGCACGGCAAGCTGGTGTTCATCGGTCCGACCGCTTACGCCCTCGGCGACCGCGTTCTGACTCCCACCACCACCCGCCACCGGCCCGACCCCGGTGTTACCGTTCACGCCGCAGCGACCGAATCGATCATCCGCGGCGACGTCATTCGCGAGCTTCCGCCGATCGCCGGTGGCCTCTTAGGCGCGATTGCTGTGGGCGCGATCGTTCTCCTCCGCCGCCGGCGCATCGCCTCCGCGATCGTCATCATCGCCACGATCGCCGGAGGATTCCTGCTGCTGGCAGATGGCATCGCTATCCCATTCATCACACTGATCGCGTCCGCCGCGCTCGCCGTGGCCGGGATCGAGACCAGGATTATCATCGCCGCCTTGCGCAGCAGCGAAGAGCGCTACGTCGACCACCGGGAGCGCGATGCGGAATCGAAACGCGTGCTTGCGCACGAGCTCAAGACGCCACTGGCCTCGATGCGCAGCCTCACCCAGCTCATGGGTGGATTCGAGCTCACCGAGGCGGAGCGCAAGCGCGTTTCGTCGCTACTCGAGCACGAAGCGGGGAAGCTTGAGACGATGGTCGGCACCCTGCTCGATCTCGAGCGGCTGCCGCTTCGGGACTTTGCATCGTCCTCCTCCGTCATAGACCTAGGAGCCGTCGTCGCCACGCGCATCGATTTCCTGCGCGCCAGCACTGACCGCACATTGTTCGTCTCTGCCGATCCGCAACTTCTCGTCCGCGCGGATGCGGCGCTCATCGAGCGCGTGGTCGACAATCTCGCCGGCAACGCTCTGAAATATACCTCGCCACCGGCGCCGGTCACTGTTCGCGTCGTACGCACCGGCGTCGAGGCAGCCGTCATCGTCGAAGACCGCGGTCCCGGCATCGCCGAAGCAGATCGGGAGCGCATCTTTCAACGCTTCGTGCGAGGGACGACCGCGGCGGGGACAAACGGCCTCGGCTTGGGACTCTCGCTCGTCGCCGAGATCGCGCGGTGGCACGGCGGTACGGCCAGAGTTGAGGCGATGCCGGGCGGCGGCTCGCGATTCCGCGTCACACTACCGCTGGCAGCCGAAGCGGCCAAAGCAGGAGCGATGTAGATGGCGACAGTGCTCGTGGTCGATGACGACGCCGGCATCCGCGAGAGCGCGGCGATGGCGCTGGAGAAAGTCGGTCTGAAAACGCTGCAGGCCGGTGACGTCACCTCCGCGCTGCAGATGCTCCGCGCGCACCGCGTCGACGTCGTCCTCAGCGATATTTACATGCCCGGCGAAACCGGCCTGACGCTGCTCCAGGCCATCGCCGAGCGCCGCGATCCGCCGCGTGTGATCCTGATGACCGCGCGCGGCACGATCGAGACCACCGCACTGGCGCAGCGCATCGGCGCCTTCGACTATCTGGCCAAGCCTTTCGACCTCGGCGAGTTGATCGCGCGCGTCCGTGCCGCCCTCGGCGGCCGCGCTGCCGATGAGGTCGAGATCGAGACCGGTCCCGCATCGCGCATCGTCGGATCGCACCCGTCGATGATCGCCATGTACAAGGCCATCGCCCGCGTGGCCTCGCTCAACGTACCGGTGGTCATTCTCGGCGAGAGCGGCAGCGGTAAGGAGTTGGTGGCGCAGTCGATTCACGACCTCGGCGACCGCGTTTCCGGACCGTTCATCGCCATCAACTGCGGCGCGATCCCCGACACGCTCCTCGAGAATGAGCTCTTCGGCTCGACCCGGGGAGCGTTTACCGATTCACGGCAGGACAGGCGCGGCGCACTCTCCCGCGCCGACGGCGGCACGCTCTTTCTCGACGAGATCGGCGACATCTCACCCGCCTTCCAGGTCAAGCTCCTCCGCTTTCTGCAGGATGGAATCGTCACGCCGCTCGGCGCCGAGAAAAGTCATCGCGTCGACGTCCGGCTCATCGCGGCCACGCATCGCGATATCAAACGGCTTGTCGCCGAAGGCAGATTTCGCGAGGACTTGTACTACCGGCTGGCCGGATACGAGATCGCCGTCCCACCGCTGCGCGAACGGGCCTCCGACATCCCCCTGCTTGCTGACCACTTCCGGCGCCGCATCGCCGCGGAGATGAAGCGCGACTCGATTCCGGGCCCGTCGCAGGCAGTGCTCGACGTCCTGGCCGCGCATCGCTGGCCCGGCAATGTTCGCGAACTGGAACAGGTCATCCGGCGCACGATCATCGACTCCGGGGCGCTCGTCGATCCGGTGGCCGCGGCGAGTGCGCTGCGCGACATCGCGCCGGGCGCCGAAACGCAGCCGGCGCCGGTACCCGCGCCTGCCGAGGAGGAACTGGTCAGTCTCGACGAAGCGGAAAAGCGCCATATCGTCGCCGTCCTCCGCGCCACCGGCGGGAATCAGACGCAGGCCGCATTCATTCTGGGCATCGAGCGCAAGACCCTTGCGCGGAAAATCAAACGACTCGATATTTCGATTGAACCCCCGTGAGGCTGTAATGAAGACACTCCTTGCATCGTTCGTCATGCTCGCCGCCGCGGCAGCCACCACGCCGCAGGCGCCGGTCGGCTATCGATTCGACGATGTGAAGAACAACGTCACCCTCAAGACGGCGAACCATGACTCCGCCGCCGCAAAGGGCCTGCATGCCCAGAGCGGTGACCGGGTTCACACCGGCCTGTTCTCGTACGCGCTCATCGCCGCCGAGGAGCATCGTGCAAAGTTCGAGATCTTCTCGCTGACCGATGTACAGCTTGCCGGCGGCGCCCCGGGCGTGATTCTCTCGCTCGAGCGCGGCCGCATCCACGCATTGTTCGACAAGATCACCGGCAGCGAGCCGCGCATCGTGCAGACGCCCGGCGCGCTTCTGGCCGTCCGCGGCACGCAGTACAACGTCGAAGTCGACAGTTCCGGACAGGCGACGCTCGACGTCTTCGAGGGGACGGTCGAGGTCCAATCGCCCCTTCGCCCCCAGGCGATCCTGGTCCATGCCGGCCAGAGCTCGGTCTTCAGCCGCCAAATGCCGCCCCCAGAACATCCGACGACCACGCCCCCCGACCGCCGCCAGGGTGCACCGGACCACCGCGACGGCGGCGAGCCGCACACTGCCGGACAGGGTGCCCCAGGCCACCCCGGCGATCCCGGCGCGCACGGCTCACAGCCGCCGGCACAACCACCGCCGCCACGTCCAACGCCTCCGCCGCCGAGCGGACACCACTGAAAAGGGAATGCCAGCGCTCCACCGCAGTGTCAGTTTTAGGTGACACTTTTGATCTTGAACTTCAGAATCCTGATCTTGAACTTCTGAGCTCTGATCTTGAACCCGACCGATCCTGATCTTGAACTTCTGGGCCCTGATCTTGAACCCGACCGATCCTGATCTTGAACTTCTGGGCCCTGATCTTGAGCCCGACCGATCCTGATCTCGAACTTCTGGGCCCTGATCTTGAACCCCCTCGATCCTGATCTTGAACTTCTGGGTTCTGATCTTGAACCCCCTCGATCCTGAACTTGAACCCCTGGTTCTGATCTGCACGACCGGCGAGCAGATGATACGCGGGGTCGGAAGACACCAAAGGGCTCCTTTGGTTAACCCTGTATAATCCTCTGTCTGTTTCCACGCATATGAGCGAGTCAGCCGCGGCAGAAGAATCGGCCGTCACGACGCCGCGTCTCGGCGTTCAGGCAGTGCTGCGCACGGACGTGGGACTGGTTCGTTCCGAGAATCAGGACTTCGGCACCTACACAACGCCCCGCGAGGAAAGCATTAGCCATCCCGGCGGACGGCTGCTCGTCGTCGCCGACGGCATGGGTGGCCACCGCGGCGGCGCCACCGCCTCCCGTCTGGCCGGCGAGACGGTCAAGGCACAATACCTCGGCAGCGAGACCTACGACATCGGCCAGGCCCTCCGCGAGTCTCTGACACGCGCGAACGCCCGCATCTTCACCGAGGCCCAGGCCAATCCCGACCTGCGAGGGATGGGAACCACGACCTCGGCGCTCGTGGTCAAGGACAACCAGGCCTGGTTCGCGCACGTCGGAGACTCGCGCATCTATCTCGTGCGCGGCGACGAGATCCGCCAGATCACCGAAGACCACTCGCTCGTCGCCTCGATGGTGCGGGAAGGACTATTGACGCCAAAGGAAGCAGAGACGCATCCGCGCCGGAACGTCCTGCAACGTTCGATGGGTGTCGGCGAAGACGTTGAGATCGACGTCAGCGGCCCGTTTCCCGTTCAGCAGAACGATGTCTTCGTGCTCTGCAGCGACGGCCTGCACGGTCTGGTCCGAGAGCCGGAGCTGAAACAGATCGCCGGGCTGCCGATCGATCAGGCAGCCACGGAGTACGTCCGGCTCGCGCTCTCCCGCGGCGCGCCTGACAACGTCACGGTCATCGTCGCGAAAATCGTCCCCATCGGCGAGGTCGGCAACGGGACGCTGATCGACGCCGACGAAACGCTGGCCGATCATCCGCTCGACGAGACCCAGCGCGACACCGCGCCGATCATTCCCATCACTGAGGAGCAGGCCGCCGCGGCACCGAAGACGGAGGACCCGGCCGACGTTGCCGAAACGACCGTCGAGACGCCATTCCAGGCCGAGCGGCTGGAGAAGACGCTGGAGACTCCCATCGCCGGCACGACCCCGGCTTCCGGCGGCTCGTTCCTGAAGTGGGCGCTCATCACCATCCTCATCCTCGGCGGTGCCGCCGGTGGGTGGCAATACTGGAAGCAGCATCAACGCCAAGGAAACGCCACCACGCACTCCAGGTAACCTCGAATCATGGCCGCCCCGCCCCGTCTCCTCTTCGTGCTCCTGCTACTCACCGCGTTCGGCTGCCGCGGCGACGTGCATCTCGATGAGGCGGCGAAGATGCCGTACAGCGTGAAGCCGGCCGTCGTCCGGGTCAACGCCTTCGCCGAGGCCCAGTTTCGCTACACGCCGGCGACGATTCAAGCGATTGCCGCTTCCCTGAAACGCGACGGATTCGAAGTCGCCGTTCAAAAGACAAGTGCCGGCGCGGACCTGTCCGTCCCCACCGGCGCGGGCGGATCCGGCAGCGGCTTCATCATCCATCCCGATGGCCTGATCCTCACCAGCGGTCATGTCGTGGCACCGACGCAGAACGACGACGCGCTCGACCGTGAGCTGCTCCGCAACGGCGCGATCTCCGCGCTACTGAAACACTTTCCGGTCGATGAGCTCCGCAAGCTGCATCGCAGCGACGCCCTCGACCGCTACATCGCCGCGCTTGCCGAAAACGGCCGTCTGGAAAAACGCGTCGTCACGAACGAGATCGAGCTTTCCAATGGCGAGAAGCTGCCCTTCACGATCGAACACTTCTCGCCCGACCTGGCGCAGCGCGGCACCGACCTCGCGCTGTTGCGCGTTAACCACAGGAACCTTCCGGTCCTCACGCTTGGCGATTCCGACTCCACACATGTCGGCGAAGCGATCTGGTCTGTCGGTTACCCGGCCGTGGCCAGCAGCACCGACGACGTCATCGGCGGCTGGCTTTCGCGCGACAGCGATCTGATCGCGACGTTAAGCCCCGGCATCATCACCGCCATCAAGCGCAACATCGCCAACACGCCGGTGTTTCAGTCGAATGTGGCCATCTACCGCGGCAACTCCGGCGGACCGGTCGTCAATCAAGCCGGCGAGGTGATCGGGATCTCGACCTGGGGACGCTCCGACGCCGAATCGATCAAGTTCCTCGTGCCCATCAACGTGGCCCGCGCGTTCCTGAACGAAGCACATATTCCGGTCAATGTCGAAGGCGAGTTCGATCACCACTACCGCGCCTCGCTCGATGCCGCGCAGGACGGCAAGTGGACCGTGGCCTCGGCGGAACTGGCCAGCGCAAACACTCTCTTCCCGAACTCTCCCGATCTGATCCACCTTCGCCACGACATCGACCGCGCGCTGCAGTCGATGCCGCTCTGGCGCAAGCATCCCATCGCCACAGCCGGCGCCGGCGGCGTACTGGCCGCCTTGGCCCTCGGGCTGACCATCCCGCGCGTGCGACGCCCACGCATCGCCGCCGATATGCTCAAGGTGACCACCGAGCGCGTCGTCTCGCCATCCAGTGCGCCGCCCGGTACGCCGCTGATGCTCGGCAAGTTCACCATCCTCAACGGGCCGCGCGCCGGCGAGCGGCTCGGGCTCGGCGGTTCCGGCATCCGCGTGGGACGGGAAACGGCAATGTGTGAGATCGTATTGGAGAACCCGAAGGTCTCCCGGCTGCATGCAGAAGTGGTCTCGATCGACGGCAAAGTGCTGCTCATCGACAGGAATTCGTCGAACGGGACGTACGTCAACGACCAGAAGATCGACAAGCGGTTCCTGAAGGACGGCGACATCATCTACTTCGGCGGACGCAACGCGGTTGCGGTGGCCTTCCATGCGTGAGGCATTGAAACGTGGCTGATAAGCGGTGTGAGAACGGGCATTTCATCGATGAGAGCTGGGACCTCTGTCCGTACTGCCCCGCCGAGAATGCCGAGTCCGACATTCCCGTCGTGCGGCCCACCCGGTTCGGCGCGCAGGAAGGTCAGCGGCCCGTGGCCGTTCCCTCGGAACCGGTGCGCCGGCCCACCGCGGTACCGTCACCACCGCCGACGATGGCACGCCGTGAGGCCGCCGTGGCCGTCGCATCTGAGCCTGTCGACCGCACCGTGGCCGTACAGAAACTCGATCCGCTGGCGACGCCGAAGCGCTATGTCGTCGGCTGGCTGATCGGACTCAACGGCGCCGCGCGTGGCGAATCGTTCCCCGTGCGTATCGGCCGCAACGTTCTCGGGCGCGACCGCCGCTCGGATATCGTCATCGGCGACGACCAGGCGTCGTCCCATCATGCCGACCTCGTCTTCCGCCCCGAGGAGCGACGGTTCATTCTGATGGACCACAACTCCACGAACGGAACGTACGTGAACGACCTGGAGATCGAGCCGCGGCGCGATCTGGCGGACAGGGACGTCGTCCGCATCGGCTCGCACAAGTTCCTGTTCATGCCGCTCTGCAACGAGGGCTTCTACTGGGATGAAGAGGGCGCGCTGAAATGATCGGCCAGATCGTCGGCAACTACCGCATCGAGCGCGAGCTCGGCGAAGGCGGGATGAGCCACGTCTACGTCGGCCGTACCATCGTCCGGAGCGAGATCCTCCCCGCCGACTACGTCGTCGTCCTCAAGGTCATGAGCGAAGAGCTGGCCGGCGAAGTGACGGCCAGGAAGCGCTTCGTCAAAGAAGCGCACATCCTCGAAAAACTGCGGCACCGCTACATCACTCGCTTCTACGAATTCATCAACAACCAGGACCACGCCGTCCTGGTGATGGAACTGGTGGAAGGGACGCCGGTCGACGTGCTCCTCACCGAGCGCGGCGCGCTGCCGATCGCCGACGCCATCGTGACAACGCAGTGCCTTCTCGAGGCATTGGTCTACGCACACGGCAAGGGGATCGTCCATCGCGACATCAAGCCGGCCAACCTGATCCGTGAAAACGCCGGCGTGGTCAAGGTCACCGACTTCGGCATCGCCAAGATCAAGGAAGGGGCCGCCGGAAGCACCCAGACCGTGCTGACGAAGTCCGGCTTCCTCCTCGGCACGCCACACTACATGTCGCCCGAGCAGATCCGCGAGCCAAAGGATGCCGGCGCCAAGAGCGACGTCTACTCCACCGGAGTGGTGCTCTATGAGATGCTGACCGGCGCTCTCCCGTTCAACAGCCGATCGCTGCCGAAGCTCATCGACGCCATCTATCGCGGCGAGAAGCAGCCTCTGCGCTCGCTCCGGCCGGAGATCGACGCCGAGCTCGAAGCGATCGTGCTGAGGGCCATGCATCCGCGCATGGATCAGCGCTACGACTCGGCGCGCCAGTTCTTCGAAGCGCTCGAGGAGTACAACCTCCGCCCCGGCTATACCCCGACGATCCGGCCGATTCCGGCGATGGCCAACGCCGCGGCGGCCCAGCGCTGGCAACTCGTCCACGTAAAACCCGAAGCTAACGAGAAGCATGCGCTGCAAGGCGACAGCATCATGGTCGGCCGCGACCGCACCTGCTCGGTCGTGCTCCCTCATCCGGCCGTCTCGCGCCGCCACGCCCGCATCACCATGAACGGCGGATCATGCACGCTGGAAGATCTGAAATCAGCGAACGGAACCTATGTCAACAATACGCGGGTCGACAAGGCGGTTTTGAAGCCGGGAGACGTCGTCCGCTTCGGCGCGGACCCGGCGTGCAGTTACGTGTTGAGAGACCATTGAATGCGGTTGCGGGGTCTCGCGGCACGTCCACCGCGAGACCCCGCAACCGCGTAACCCCGGAGCTACCATGAGCCAAATCAACTGCCTGCGCTGTAAACAGCCAATCGACGTCAGCCTCGAGCAGTGTCCTGCCTGTGGCGAGCGGGTGACTATGTTTCAGCGGACCTATTCTTCCAAGCTCCTCGACGGCAAATATCAGATCCTCGACCGCCTCGGCATCGGTGGTATGGGCGAGATCTTCAAGGTCCGGCACATTCACCTCAACGAGCTGCGAGTCATCAAGATCATGCGTCCGAACGTCGCGGCCGACGATCAGGGCATGCAGCGCTTTCTCCAGGAAGCGCGCACGTCGACGATGATCAAGCACAAGAACCTGGCGATGCTCTACGACTTCGCCCAGCTCGACGACGGCTCCTATTACATGGTGTGGGAGTTCATCGACGGCACGAACATTCAGAAATGGATCGGCCAGAACGGGCCGATGCCGCCGCGGCTGGCCATCGAGATCTCCATCCAGGCCCTGAGCGGCCTGGAACATCTCCACTCCATGGGCCTCATCCATCGCGACATCTCGCCCGAGAACATCATGCTGTCGCAGGACCATCACGGAAAACTGGCCGTGAAGGTCATCGACTTCGGCATCGCCAAACAACTCGCCGAGGGGGATGGCGGACAGGGACTGACACAGACCGGGATGTTCCTCGGCAAGCTCAAGTACGCATCGCCCGAGCAGGCCGGCTTTCTCAAGGAAGGCGAGCATCTCGACCCGCGCTCCGACCTCTACTCTTTCGGCATCGTCATGTACGAGATGCTGGCCGGCCGCGCACCGTTCCAGGCCACCAACCCGCACGGCTACATCCTCAAGCACGTCACCGAAAAGCCGCAGCCGATCCACGAGCTGAATCCAGCCGTGAAGGTGCCGGTGCAGCTCGAGTCGGTGATCATGAAGTCGCTCGAGAAGAACCGCGACCACCGCTACGCCACCGCTGCAGATTTCGAGCACGCGCTGGAAGCGATTCGCAACACTGTACCGCCCGATCAGAAGTATGGCCTGGGCGAACGGATGATCACGCTCTCCGGCGCGCAGACGCTGGCCGAGCTCCCGAAGTTCACCACCGGTCCCGGCGGTACCTTCAGCGGACAGCAGTCGACACAACAGACGATGACCGGCCAGCCGACGCAGGTCGAGTCGATGCCACCTCCGCGTACCGGCCCGACCGGAACGAGAGTCGGCAGCGACGAGGCGACGGTCATGGAGCGCAACCTCGGCCCCACGACTCTCGCAGGCAGCACGCTGCCCGGGGCGCCGGGAACCCGTGCCGGTAGCGACGAAGCGACGGTGATGGAGCGCTTCTCGTCGCAGGCCGCGCCGACGGCCGCTGAACAGAAGTGGAGTGGCAACGCCGAGGCCACGACGATCGAGCGGCAGATCTCGCCGGGGGCGCTCGGGACGAAGAAGGGCAACTCCGGGATGATGATCGGCATCGCCGCGGCGATCGTGGTCGTCCTCGGCGTCGCGGGCTTCTTCATCTGGAAGGGTAAACAGCCAGCCACACCAGTCAGCGCGGCCAGCACGACCAGCGTCACCACCACGGCTTCGACCTCGACAGCACCGACCCCGGCGGGACAAGGCGTGCTGCTCCTCTCGGCGTCGCCATGGGGAGATCGCGAAAAGATCGAAAAGATCGTCGATGACAAGGGAAAGCCGGTCGGCGTCACAGAGGACGAACGCTGGTTACCAACTCGGATTCAACTCGAGCCTGGCAAGTACATGGTCACCGTGACCGGTCCAAACAAAGAGCCAAAGACGATGAACGTAAACATCGAGGCAGGCAAGCAGATGCGGCAGACGTTCAATTTCGGAAGCGTGAACTTCGACGAACTTGCAAAGGAAGTCGAGAAACCATGAGATCAACGCGCACCGGCACGATCGGATTGGCCTTGCTTCTCGCCGCGACCGCGGCTCTGGCGTCGTGGTACGACGATTACGATGATGGCCTGAATGCCGCGAGGAAGGGCCAGTGGACGGTCGTCATTCAGAAGATGACCGCCGCAATCAACAGCAACCCCAACGAGAAAGGCAACGCCAAGACGTACGGCACGATCTTTATCAACTATCACCCGTACTACTACCGCGGCGTTGCGTATCTGAACACCGGCAAGTACGAACAGGCCGTCAGCGACCTCGAGCGAACCACCGGCGTCGGTCCGGAGGACCTCGGCTCGATCGAGACGCTCATGTCGCGCGCCAAGACCAAGCTCGCGCAGGCCAGCGCCCCCCAACCCGAGCCGCAACCGCAGCCCGTTGCGCCCACGCCGCGCACAGTCGTGCCGGCTCCCGTGCCGATGCCCGTGCAGCCGGCAGCGCCGGTGATCGACCCCGCGCTGCGCCAGCGGGCCATCGCGGCCATCAATCAGGCGAAGTCGCGCATCGGCGCGGCGCAGCAGCGAAAGGCCGGCAACACGCCGCAGTACACACAGGCTACGCAGGGACTGACCGATGCCATGACCCGCAATGCGACCGCGCGGTCGAATGACGATCTGAACGCCGCCATCGCCTCGGCGGAAAATGCAGCCGCCATCGCCGACCTCGCGCCCGCTCCCGGCGCTCCCGCCCCCCAAACCACCCCCCTACCC
>Ga0210402_10000956_pt1 | contig 30861 bp, 23 predicted proteins | sample IncBWC7MmetaG_FD_161055 | JGI IMG/M metagenome (GOLD analysis project Ga0210402, IMG submission 161055) | Forest soil microbial communities from Barre Woods Harvard Forest LTER site, Petersham, Massachusetts, United States - Inc-BW-C-7-M | ecosystem: Environmental > Terrestrial > Soil >...
TCAGCCATGATTGTGCGTACCCTATGATCTGCCTGTAGCAAGAACTATTTCGCGGCCGGATTTTGGGCATCCATACGGATTCCTGCGAGCGCGTGCCGGTCTGCCGACAGGTCGCTGCTTCCTGCCGGAATGTTATTTTCCCGCAGAATGAAGGCGATCAGGTCGGTTGCCTCCGCTATGCCGATATCGCCGGGATTGCCCATTGGCATGGAATGTATGTGTCTTGCCAGCTCCAGGGCCGAATGCCCGTCCCAATCCTCCAGGAAATTCGTGCCCACCAGCCCTGCAACCCCGGAGGCGCCCCCAACCTCATCATGGCAACTGCCACATTCATCATACAAATACGCTTGCTCTCCGCGCTCTGCTTGCGCCGCGCTATACACACCGCTCCACTCCGAACGGGTTGGAACGATGCCAAAATTCGCCGCCGGATCATCCACCTGGGCGTGTAGCAGGCCGGAAGCGCAGCACAGCCCGGCGACGGCAACCATCAAACGTTTCATCATGGATTTCCTTGCGGGTATGCCGTAACTACCCTGGCCTATGCTTTCCCGGCGCGCTGCTTTGCGGCATTGAGGCATAGGCGGTTCCGGCTGGCAACAAAGAGAACTTTCAAGCGCAAAATCCCCCATAGGGCGGGAAGAAATTCCAGCCCGACCCCAAGCTACTGACTGTTGGCGGGGCCAAAACGGCGGCCTTCGCATTGCAAAAAATCAATTTCTCGAATGACCGCTATTGGCGCAAAGCGGACATTGGCTGAATGACTGCTTTTGACCCAAAGCGGGCATTCGCAGCTGCGTCAAAATCTCAAATTTTGGTCTGCGGCAGCCTTGCCAGTTCGGTTTTGCCGTCACTGGAAAGGTCCGGCACGGCGGCCAGCGCAAATTGCTTCTGCACCTCATCCTTTCGCCCGGCATGAACGAGCCTTTGTCCAATGGCAGCCCGTCGCAATAATGCTCCAGCCGGTCGAGTTCGTCATCGGTGAAAGCGCCGACCTCATGATCGTAGAACTTAAGCACGTTGCAGGCACTGTAGTCGGCGCCACAACCCGGTAATCGGCGAGTCTTGCTTTATTTTTCGTGGGCAACACGCGCAACTTTGCAGCACCATTGCATCCCCTCAAAAATGCACGCTTTAGTCAATCTCTGAGCCCAAACGTCGCCAGAACGTTCCCCGCGATCACGGAAACGTATTGCTTACCGCCAACCTGGTAGGTAATGGGGGTGTTGAGAACAGGACCGCCCAGATAGCTCTTCCACAGCAACTTGCCGGTTTTTGCGTCGAAGGCGTAGAAATAACCCTCGTTGCCGCCCGCAAAGAGAATATCCGATGCCGTGACGAGATTTCCCGAGTTGGTCACGTCATACTGGAGAAAGCTCCAGGCGCGTTTTCCCGTCTTGGGGTCCATCGCCACAAGCGCGCCGGTGCCCATTTCGCTGGTCCAGTTATCTATTGGCCCCCGCCTGGCCTGGCCCAGGGTCGCGGCACCGGGCACAGGCAGGATGGCGCCCGCGCCGCCGCCCGCGAAATTCCGGCCGGGTTGGTAGTCCGCCTGTTCACGGCGATAAATGCTGCCGTAATTCTCCCACGCCGAGAAATAGAATAGTCCCGTGCGCGGAGAATAGGCCGGCGGGTACCAGTTGGTGCCGCCCTGGTTGCCGGGATATGTTGGCTGACCGGGGCCCTGAGGGGTTTGGATCGGGCGGCCATTGGCATCCAGTCCGCTGGCCCAGTTCACCTTCACGAAGGGCGCGCCGCGCAGGAATTTTCCCGTTTCGCGGTCCAGCACATAGAAGAACCCGTTCCGGTTGGCCCACATCATCACTTTCGCGGGCTTGCCGTTCCAATCCATATCGGCCAGCACCGGCACTTGCGTGGAATCATAGTCATTGCCGTCATTGGGTGTGAACTGGAAATGCCATTTTAGTTTTCCCGTGTCGGGATCCAGCGCCAGCACGCTGTCGGAATAGAGGTTGTCGCCGGGCCGCTGGGCGGGATTCCAGTCCGGGCCCGGATTGCCGGTGCCGAAATAGACCAGGTTCAAGGCGGGATCGAAAGAACCCATATTCCAGACGGGCGCGCCGCCGGTCTTCCAGTCATCGCCATTCCAGCTCTCGAAACCAGGATCGCCTGGCCCGGGAATGGTATAGAACCGCCAGATCTCTTTCCCCGTCTTGGGATCGAAAGCCGCTACAAAACCGCGAATACCAAACTCGCCGCCGCCGACGCCGACTATGACTTTGTCGTGTACAATCAGAGGAGCCATGGTCACCGAATAGCCCGATTTAAAGTCGGCCACTGTGGTGTTCCAGACCGGCTTGCCGGTCTTGGAGTCCAGCGCGATCAGATGCGCGTCCAGCGTGCCCACGTATAACGTGTCGCCCAGGATCGCCACGCCACGATTTTCGGAGCCGCAGCAGACGCGCGAGCCGGGATCGGGCGTCCAGCGGTAAAGCCAATAAAGCTTGCCGGACCTCGCATCCACCGCCATCACATCATTCGGCCGCTCGGTGAGATACATGATTCCGTTGACCACCAGCGGATTGGATTCCCAGGCGCCGGGTACCTGGTCCTGCACAATCCATTTCTGTTCCATGTCTTTCACATTCACCTGGTTGATTTGGGTGAGCGTGCTGTAGCGCTGGCCGGAATAGGTGCCGCTAAAGGTAAGCCAATTTTGGGGCTCGCTGGCGGATTGTTCGATGCGCTGGGACGTGACCTGGGCATTGCCGGCCATCGGGGCCAGTGCGCCAATCAAGAGGAGCAATGCAAGTTTCCAGCGCATGGTCATCCCTTCAACGAAATCAGATAAGCCAGAAGATCGGAAATTTCACCCTCGGTAAGCTTGCCCTGATAGGACGGCATGTCCGAGGTCGTGCCGACATCATAACGGGCGATATCGGATTTCTGGAGCGACAACATCTGTTCCCGGCTGTCAATCAGGCGCACTGAAAACGTATCCTCATCATAGCGGCGGCCCCTGATGGTGAGGCCGTCCCTGGTGGTGATGGTGACCGGCCGGTTGATCGGCTGGGTGGCCTTGTTGGGATTGGTCAGCGACGCCATGATCTGGCCCGGCCGCCGGATGAAGCCGATATCGGTTAAGTCGGGCGCCGTCCGCCCGCCCTCGCCGGCGATGCGGTGACACTGGACGCAGCCGCTCTTTTCATAGACCGCCTTGCCGCGCCCGGCATCGCCCAGCCGGAAGGTGACGCCGCTCTGATCCAGCCCGGAACGAACAAAGGCCACCAGATCGTCCAGCTCCTCGGGCTTGAGTATGAAAGGAGGCATGCCGGCCGGATTGCCGGTGGTGATCATACGGCGAATATCGTCGTCGGATCGAACGGTCTTGAATTGCTGGCGTGCGAGGTTAATCCCGGCGATTGTGTCGCCGTTCGTACCGTGGCAAAGCTGGCATTGGCCTACATAGAGCCGGTAACCAGCTTGTATCTGGTCGGAGCTGTATTCATGTTCTTGCGCAAACGCCGGCGCGGTCATGCCAAAGAAAACCACTGCCGCGCCGCAGCTTCGCAATATCAAACTAGCAAGAAGCCCGAACGACCGCTGCATTGATTTCCGCCCCGGTGGCTGCTGTTTCCAGTGGTTCATCGAATATAACCGTTGCGCGCCAGTTCAACATCACAGAAAGGCGAAAAAAACGAACCGCCAACAGTGTATTTTTGACAAAATGCATTATTGGTCGCCGAAAACCGATGTGATTTCAGCGGCTTGTAACTGCGATTTCGGCCACCGTTATTTGGAATCGCACCGTTGGAATGACCGCTTTTGGCGCAAAGCGGACATTAGCCCGGCTTCTAGCAAGGCGCTGATCCTGCTAAAATAACGCTCTGCTGACGCAGAGGAATTCAAAATCATGCCGAAAGCCGCATTGATTTCAGCGCTATGCGGTTTTGCGCTGGCAGGCGGCGCAATCGCCCAAACCGCTGCAACAGTCAGCTCGAACATCGCCCTGTCGGAATACCCGGGGCCGTCCTGTACCAAGCCTCGGGCACCAGTTAAGCCCATACCGGCGGAGAATCTGCACCAAGATACTCCCGCAGCAGCCGTCAGCGTGACCTCGCAGAACGATGCCCGCGTGCGAGAGGCCGACAACACGAGAGTGGAACAATACAACAAGGCGGTCGCGGCGTATAATACCGCACTGAAGGAGTTCGATTCCTGTATGCAGGCCTATGTCGAAAACGGCAATGCCGACATGACTCGGATCAAGCAGAAGCTGGATGCAGCCGCCGCCGCCGCCAACGCGCGTTAACACAGCGAACCGAGCCGATAGCAGTTCGTTTGCCGATCAGAAGCAGACGCAGCCTGCGGTTCAGGCCTAATGTCCGCTTTTGATCCAAAGCGGACATTCGCAGTCGCACAAGAACCTCAGAAGATTGAAGTTTTCGGAAAGGACAGGGAATGACAAAGCCGACAGGGCCATGAAGCCCCGCCGGCCTTTTTGTCAAACGGCTAGTTTTTCCCCATCGCCCCGTACCAGTCCTTCATGTTGTCCAGGCATTCGCGCATGACGCCCACGCTCGCCTGCATATCGGCGTTGCCGATGACCAAAGGATTGGGCGCCTTCGGATCATGAGCAGCAAGGCGTTCCCGGAGATAAAAAGCCCTGGGGTGGGTGTTGAGGAATCCAACGGCGTTATATTTCGCCACGGCCGCTTTGAACTTGTCCATCGAGTCGCCCATCTGGTCGAGCGCCGCCTTGGTGCCCGGATAGGCCGTGCCGCCCCACATCGCCATCATAATAGTCTTGCCATTGTCCTTCACCGGCACGATGGAAGAAACCGTTCCGGGCGAGTGGCCCGGCGTCAGCACGATGTGGATGGTGGCGTCGCCCACTTTCACGTCTTCGCCATCGGCAAGGACCCGATCCTTGGTCGGCGGATAGGGATGCGCATCCGAGCCGTCGGCCTTATAGGCGGCCATCAGGTCCCAATCCACCTGACTTTCGGCGACGGGCGTGTGATAGGTGTCCTGCATATATTTGGCGCCGCCGAAATGATCAAAATGGCCATGCGTCAGGATGATGAGCTTGATGTCCTTGGGATCGAGGCCAAGCTGCTTCATGCCGGGCAGCAGCATGGTTTCGGCCTCCTTGGGATTGTCCAGCGTGTCCCACATCACCAGACCGGCGCTGGTTTTCAGGATATAGGCGCCGACAAAGGGCTTGCCGATGAAATAAAGATTATCGAACCATTTTTCCGGCGGCATCGCATAATTTGCGTCGGCCAAGGCAAAAACAGCCTCCCGATTCTCGGTGGGCCCCATGCACCACAAGCCCTCGTAGGCCAGCAACGACGCGAAGGAATTTTTTCCAGCGATCTGCGCGGCCTTCGCCAGATGACCCGGCACCGACGCGGGCGCCGGCGGATCGTTTATCGGAATCGGCCCCTGCGCCAACGCAGCGCCGGCAGCGCCGCAAACAATGAAAGCGGCGGCAACACCGCCCTTAAAACAAGATTTTAGTTTCATCCCTGAATTCCTTCTGATTGATCTGGCATTCCCCGGCTTAAACTGAAGAATGGCAATTACAGGGCGCTCGATCACAAGGCCCTGGGCGTGCGCGGCGCCCCACACCATCACACCCAGCGCACCTGAAATGCCCAGTCCCACCGCCGTCGCCGCGCGCAGCAGCACTCCCATGCGCTGTTGCCAGATATTCAGGCGAAGCTGCTTAAACTGTTCGCGCAGGTGATGGCGCTGATCGTCGATCAAGGCGGCCTGCTTTTTTAGGAACCCATCCGCTTCTGTGCGACTGGCCCCACCCAACGCCAACGCCACGGCAGCCGGGTCAACGCAAGCGCCAGACGCCTCTGAGCCCGCGTCCTGACCATCGGCTTCGTCCACCATGCTGCCTCCTCGGCCTCTGTTTTGCGGCATTGAGACACAGGCAGGTGATAGGGGCAACAAAGAGAACTTTCGGGCGCAAAATCCCCCATAAGGCGGGAAGAAATCCCAGCCCGACCCCAAACTATTGGCCGATGGCCGGGCCAGGACAGCGGCCTTCGCACTGCAAAAAATCAATTTCTCGAATGGCCGCTATTGGCGCAAAGCGGACATTCGGTGCCGGCCTAGTCGCCCTGCGATGCCGCAAGTGCAAGGCAATCGTATGCGGCAGGGCGCAAGAGGGCGGCCTTGCGCGCCCGACCTCGTGCGACGTTGAATCAAATCGCCGGGGTCGGAACTCAATATCTGTTATGTTCGTTCGGGCTGGAATCCATACGTGACCGTATTCATGAAATCCCTCAGAAAACACTTGTTTGGCATGGCACTGTTGTGCGGCAGCCTTTGCCACTTGGGTGAAGCGAGAGCTGAACTTGCTGCCGGTGCGGACGGCCAGACGGTTTACGACAGCATGTTGAACTTGACCTGGCTCGCCAATGCCAACCTGGCGGCGACCCAGACGTTCGGCGTCAGCGGCATCAATCGGGATGGCTCGATGAGCTGGGATGCCGCGCAGCGGTGGATCGCCGCGATGAATGCCGCCCGCTATCTCGGCAGTGCGCGATGGAGCTTGCCCGAAACAACGTTGCCGGACAACGGTTGCAGTCAAAATCCGAAGACCGCTGCGTTTGGCTATGGCTGCACGGCAAGCCAGATGGGACACTTGTATTACGAGGAATTGGGCGGCGTGAAAGGCAGCACCATCGAGATCACACATGGCGCTGCCTACACGAAGTTCACCAATTTCCAGCCTTATCTCTATTGGTCAGCCACGCTGTGGACGCGCGTTCCCAATAGCGCGTTTAGTTTCTCTTTCGGGAATGGCTTTCAGGGCACAAATGTCTTCGCGAACGATATGTATGTGATACCGATTACTCCGGGTAAACTTGGTAACCCTTAGGCACATTGATTTCCTGGATCATGGATCGCCGATGCAATAACCTCATGATAATCAAGGTGCAAGAAGCCCTGATGCGAGGAGAGCAATTGGGATGTTTCCGCCGCCGCAACCTTGGAATCAGCGCACATCCGTTGATCCCCAACGCGAATATTTGGCATTCACAGCTCGCTTCTATTTGAAGTCATTCCGTCACGTGCCGGCATTTCTGGCCAGTTCCTTTGCCGTCATGAAGCAGGCAAATGCGGCGCCGGGCATTGTCGGCTGGTCGATGGGCGCGGATCTCTTAAGACTCGAATTCCACAATTTGTCGGCCTGGACGGACGCCCAAAGCTTGCGGCGCTTTATTCACGAAGATCCCCATGGACGTGCTCTCCAGGCGCATAAGCATGACCTGCGCCGCAAAACCACCTTTGTGTATTTCAAAGTACTGGGGCGCGATTTTCCCCTGACATGGAAGGATGCCATCGCAAGGCAGAAACGGCAGATTCAGGCGGATGGCGCAGTTTCAAAAGAGTTGTGATGCCAGGGGAAAGGGAAGCTCCGGGGACGCGATAGCAAATCCCGCACAGCGTAGCTGCGTGGGCCGGCAAATGTGAACTGGTCCGCAACCCATGGTTTTTTGGGAATTCCGCTGAGCGGCGCTGCGGTCAGCTCAAGACAGGCCGCGCCATGACCTGATGGCATATACGGTTTGGTAATCAATCTTTATGAAACTGTTTGTAAATTCTTCTGTTTCTGGTGCGATAGCGTACCGGGGCGGGGGATGTCGGAAGACGAATTGTCGAAGGCTCAGACTTATCGCCAGCGGGCAATGGAAGCGATGGAGTTGAGCCAAACGGCAAAGGACCAGACAGCCAAGCGAACGCTCTTTGAAATTGCCAATTCGTGGCTGGGAATGGCAAGGCACGCCGAGGAACTCGAAAACCACAGCAAATAGAGGGATGCAGGACCATGCTGCAAAGACCCGATACCCAGAAACGCTTGCCGTTGATTCTAGTCGGTCCGGTTTTTTCTGTTCTGGCGGCAACGGATTGCTTTTTGATATTTGCGCCATCCTTGGGCCAAGCGGTTTCTTACTGGCCCGAGACATGCCTGGTTGGGATTCTCTTGCTTGGGGCGATTGCTTGGTACCTCTTTCCCGAGGATCGTTCCCATGCCTAAAGGTCCGCCGGGCCGGCGCCGCCGCAAGTAGCAACAACCGCCCAATTCATAACGTGCTGAATATATTTGAAGTTGGTGGTGCCCAGGGACGTCACCACAATTTTCACATAACTCATTGTGAACAAACGGTCTTTTTATTTCGGTGGTGGTGACATACCAACAAAAAGACCATCAGGAATTTGGACTGAAACGGTCACCGTTTTGAGGACGAATTCGCGACTACCGTATTAGAATTGACATCGTTCCTAACGACCGCTTTTGACCCAAAGCGGACATTCGAGGATCAGGCCGCGCTCCCAAAAAGTCTCTCGCTGAATTGCGATTCAATATTCCGACTTGTCGGTTTAGTTCTATCGCCGCAATCCCGCCTGAATCTATTCAGCGCGGGTTCAGCAGACGGAAATTAAGGTGTTCATCATGGAAGGTCGAGATTCATCGGCTTCACTCCTGGAAAGGAAACACCATGATACGCAAGTCTCTTCTTATTGCTGCGGCTCTTGCCTTGAGCCCAGCGGCCTTTGCGGCCACAGCGACACCGGTTGTGCCGTTGCACCCGGCGATGGTCACGACTGGCAAGACAACAACCACACAGAAGCCGGCTCATAAATCGAAGCACACCATGCTTGTCAAAAAGCAGAATGCGAAAGCGAAAATGAGCAATTCGGTCAGGTTGCCCGCTACTAAGGCGTAGCAGGCTGGGATGGGCCTGTCTGAATAGTAAGTGGAGCGCCAGACCACTGACACGGCCTATTTGGGTGGTCCCATCCCTCGAACTTAACCCGCGGAAGGGTTGCTTCTGACCCCAAGCGGACGTTTGTCCCGCAACTACCCGGCCACGCGGCTTTACGCTAAGCTCTCCCTCGCGCAGCGGGAGAGCTCGGAATCACGGCGACACCCATTTATCCATGCGCGAGGCATAGAGATTGGCAAGATAGACCGCCTTCTCGTCCGGGCAGGCGAGCTGATGGATGGAATCGATGGTGCCGGGCATGCGGCCGGGCCGGCCGAACATGCCCAGGACCTTGCCGTCCAGGCTCATCTTGTAAACCCGGCCCACGCTGCCCACGAACATCACCTGGTTGGGGCCGTTGGTCAGGCAGAGCGACCACGGCGCGGTGGGAAGCCGCCATACATTTTTGAGATTGCCCTGGGTGTCAAAGGTCTGGATGCGGCTGTTGCCGCGGTCGGCGACATAGACGACGTCGTTGTTGTCCACCACCAGGCTGTGAGGGGTATTGAACATGCCGGGCGCGCCGCCCCGTTCACCCCAGGCTTTCACGAAATTGCCGTCCTTGTCGAACTTGGCCACCCGCGAATTGCCGTAGCCGTCGGAGACGAACATGCTGCCGTCCTTGGACCAGCCGATATCGGTTTCCTGATAGAAGGAGGCCTTGCCGATCGCGGCGCGCTCGATCACATGGGTGAGCCAGGTCCATGGCTCCGGGTTGGTGCCCAGGGTTCCGGCGGTGCGGCCTTCGGAATCGAAGCGGTAGATGATGTCGTCGGCGGCATCGATGTACCAGAGATTGCCTTCCGGATCGAAGCGCAGCGAATGGGCACCCACAAACATCGTCGATCCCTCGCCCCAGGAACGCACGAAGCTGCCGTCGGGCTTGAACTCCATCACCGGATGGTAACCGCGGTTAAGCGCCAGTATCTGGCCCTTGGGTCCCACGGCCATGCCGCTGAGCCGGCCAACCAGGGTGTTGGCGGGATATTTGAAGAAATTGTCCACCAGATGAAACGGCAATTGCGGTATGGCCGCCGCGGCGCCACCGCCGCCGCCTCCGCCGCCTTCTTCCTGTGCGCCCGCAGGCGCCAAAAGCGAAAGCGCAATCGCCGCGGCACAGGCCGCGGCCGTCAAGACAAGCGTTTTCATGGAAGTCTCCCCAAGCTTGTTGTTTATCGGGGGAGCTTAGGACTGCCAACGGTCTAGCGCCAGAGACGCTGCTCCCCTCCGCACGAAATGTAACGTCTTTTGATTCGCAGGGAATGGCCCCCGTTACCGTCTGGCTGGGTGGCAGCCATATCTCCCCGATAGTTTCTGTTGCGATATTGGTAAAATTCGCCTCGGCAAACCTTTTGGGAGACAACGATGCCAACACGGAGAGCAAAGCAATCAAGAAACAGCGCCAGCAACCATACCGGATGGCGCCAGTGTTCACGAGTCGGCATTTGACCGCGCGAGTTATGAAAAGACGTGCCCGAACTTTCTGAAGAATTATGTGAAAATCAGCACGACGTGCGATGATCCTGTTGCATGATTCTGATCCGCGACGCCAAGCCTGATGACGCGCCCGTTATCGCGCAGGTCTATGGTCATTATGTCGAGACCACAACCTTCACCTTCGAGGAAGTGGTGCCTTCCGCCAAGGAAATGGCCGCGCGGATGGACAAGATCATCGTCGCTGGATTGCCTTACCTGGCGGCGGAAAAAGATGGCGTGCTAATCGGCTATGCCTATGCGTCGCCATTTCACAACCGCTCGGCCTATCGATTCACGGTCGAGAATTCGGTCTATGTCGCATCAGACGAGGCGGGACAGGGCGTGGGAACAGCTTTGATGCGCCGGCTGATTGAGACATGCGCGAGTCGGGGCTTTGCCCAGATGATTGCGCGTATCGGTGACAAGCAGAATATCGCCTCGGTGAGGCTGCATAAGGGGTTGGGATTCCGTCCCGTTGGAGAATTGCCGGCCGTGGGCCTGAAGTTCGGCCGCTGGGTGGACCTCGTGATCATGCAGCTGGCGCTGGGTCCTGGCGGCGATCCGGGCTAGCATCGGCGCGGCAAAGAAAGGGTTCTTCATGCGCCTAGCCTTTTTCCCACTGGCCCTATTGTTGTGGGCGGGCGCGGCCGAAGCTACCGACATTAGATTCCCGGAGACCGGCAATCCGGCCTATGCCTTCCAAATTCCCGACGACTGGGTTGCGTCTACCGACACCGAAGGCAACATGCAGGTGCAACAGCGCATCAACAAGGTGCTGCTGGTGCTGGCGATCGGGCCAGACGCGGGTGCCAGCCTGGACGAATTCGCAGCCGACATGCTCAAGGCAGCGGGCGCCGATCCGTCCGAGCGACGGGAGCCGGCGACGCTGGGCGGCCGTCAGGGCTACATCTATTATTCGGTGATGGACAACCCCAGCGATCCGTCTGGATTGCGAATCAATATCCGGCTGACGCTGGTTAAACCCGATGCAAGCTCGATTGCGTCTTGCGCACTCCTGATAGACGCATCCGCCAACGATGCTGACATCGCGGCAAGTGAAGCGGTGCAGAATGGGATGCGTTTCTTACCCTAACGCAGGGTATGAGGTCTGTTTATTCAGAAAAAGAGTTCTTGCGGGTTCCGCTAGTTGTCCAAACTTGATCCAAAATCACAGCAGCCTTAGCGGATTTGTGGCGCGGAAGAAGCCGATCATAGTGCTTTCTTACTGTATCCGCGGTATCTTGAATGGCATAACCGGCCAATTCATATGAGCCGGTTTTCTTTAGGATGTGTGTGGCCAATACGTCCCTTACGCTGTGTGGCCCATGAGGTAATAGCCCTTTAATGGCCCCACGGCCGGTATATGGATTAAAAATACCATACCGCTGAATTATCTCTCTCCAATTGCGATAAAATCCCGCCTTGCTATAAGCAGAAGATGGATGCCCGTTCTTACCCGTCATTATAAAAAAATTCCCCGGATCAGGAGAATCTCCTAACAAAACTGGCCGATGGTGCATCAGATATTTTTCGATCATAGCGTAAAGATTTTCCAGATCGGGTAACAAAAGGGAAAAAGGCTCTCCACTAAAGAATGTTGAACTATAATTTTTAAAAGCAGATGCAGGAATGAAGACCTCCCATCCAGCTCTCGCCGTGCTCCACCGCAATTCGCCGCATTCTTGTGATTCCAGTTGACGAGCTTCTCTTGGTTTCTGATCCCGTAAGCAAAATAGAAGCTCTCGAAAGTTGCGTTGCCGCAACCCACTGTGCATTCCAAATCGCAACATTAGGTAATCCCGCACTCTTCCGGCGGCCGGCCGTGGAAACCTCACTTCGTCCGGGATCAGACGGAATACTTCATCGGCAATCTTTCGATATTCCGCCAGTGGGCTGTCAGAATCCAAAACAGGCAAAATGGCTTCAAATGGATTTCGATGTTTGTGGGCTAAACGCTTGATTTCCATCGCACGATATACGGCGTAGTTGTACGCGCCATCACAGGCGGCATCCCAATTCCGGCGAGCCGCCGCAACATCCTTGTTCGAAATGACCCCCGGTATTGAACGCAACTTCATTGAGAACTCGGGGTGTTGGCGAAGCCATCCCGTAGAATGGCGAGTCATTCCAGAAAGATCATGTAGACAATGTGATTCAGCGCGATTGTGAAATCCACGACGCTGTAGGCACCAGTCCAGATACCATTCCCATACTGCCGGAAAAACCAATGAAGCAAATGTCAATTCCCCGCGTGGAATTCCAAGTCCAGCTGCCGTTGCGTTTTTTGATGCTACGAGGGCGCCAAACATCAATCCGTATTTGCTAATTTTCAGCTCGGCAGTCCCCGGCGCCCATCGAAATGTCCTACGCCAGCCGGGAGGTAACAGCTTAGTTGTTTTGAACTTTATCAAACTGGACATTTCTGCGGATAGGCGGGCAGGTGCCGTAACAATATTGGAATTCAACACGTCCTGGTCCAGCTTACGCTGGTCCTTTTCTTCGTTGATCCAATTAAGAACTTTCTGTCGCTTGCGGGTCGGGTTACCGCTAAGTTTCGGAAAATTGATCCTATAGGGAAGAAATGTCGCCCTCCGTATGTATCTGCCGTATTCTGTCGACCCACCAAGCACGTTTTTCTCGATCCAGAGAAGGATCTCTTGTTGCTCGTGGGCATCCCGATGCTCAAAGTCGCGAGGAATGTGTCTCCGAATGAGATGTTTTTGTTCCGCTGACTTATCCTTTAGTGCTCGTCGCGCTGCGGTTAACTCCTCAATGCGGAGGCTTTCTTTGAAGTACCCGACGGGTAGGCCATAGCGCCGTTCTATCGCCTCCAATACCTTGAAAGCTTTTTTCGAACGAGGAGCATGTCTTCCTCGTTTCCAATTTAAGGCCCCACTTTCGGCAAACTGATAACCCAATTTTGCCAACGCTCGTGTTAGCGACTGACACGTGTCGCCATATCTTTTCATTTCGAAATTAAAAACACTTTGGAAATTTTTGGTATTTCTTCCATACCAATCCAGCGAAGTGGGAACGTGATTGGCACGAATATCGTGGGGTTTGTCTTCGTTCTGTTTGTGGCCCTTTTTGCGCGTGCCAGCTGAGGCTTGGGCTACTGGTAAATTTTGGAGGGCCATGCAGTTTCCTACGGAACGCGCATGGAATACCCTGCACTATTCTGCGATTTGCGCACCGATGTTTTTTGCACAAGACTCAATAAAATGCGGCACTTTTGCCACCTGAGATGGAAATACAAATATTGTTGTACAGCCCTGCATATATATCGTTGGGCCTCGTGATTTTGCTGCCTATGTGCTTGCAGACACCGCTGAAGTCGTCCAACCCTATGGCGACCTAACAAACTCCGGTTTATCTTTGGCTATGACCTCTGGAAATGCACTCCAGCAAGCCCAAGCCCTTCACCAGCGCGGCAATCTGGCGGAAGCCGAGCGCCTCTATCGCCAGATCCTAGCGGTCGAACCGGACGATTTTTCCGCCCGCCATTTGATGGGCGTGCTTCTGGCCCAGCAGGGACGCAAAACCGAGGCGCTGGAGATGATCGGCGCTGCCCTCAGGATAAATCCAAATGCCCCTTCGACTCTGTTCAACCAGGGCAATGTCCTGGACGAACTGGGGCGCGGCGAAGATGCGCTGGCCAGCTTCGATGCCGCCCTGGCCATGAACTCAGGCATCGCCGAAGTCTGGAACAATCGCGGCAAGGCCTTGCGCAAGCTGAAACGGTTCGACGAAGCGCTGGCCAGCTTCGATCACGCGCTGGCGATCCGGCCGGACTATGCGGAAGCATTGAACAATCGCGGCAACACGCTGAAAGACTTGGACCGGCCCCTCGAAGCCCTGGCGAGTTTCGATGCGGCCCTGGCCGTCAATCCGGGTTCGATCATCACACTGTGCAATCGCGGCGCCACGCTGCTGGTCCTGAATCGCTTCGACCAGGCCTTGGCGAGTTTCGATCTCGCCCTGGGCATAAAGCCGGATTATGCCGAAGCCTGGAACAATCGCGGCAGTGCCCTCCGCAGCCTGGAGCGGTGGGAGGAAGCCCTGGCGAGTTTCGACAGGGCCATTGCCGTCAGTCCCGAATTCGCTTTCGCGCTTTTCAACCGTGGCAGCACGCTGCTGGATTTGAAACGCTTCGATGAGGCAACTCTCAGCTTCGAGAAAGCCGTCGCCATCTACCCGCCCTATGAGCAGATGGTGCGGAAGCTCGGTTTTGAAATTGTCAGTCCCGTCGCGAACTGGAACAAAGGCTTTGACTGGAACACTGGCTGGCGGTCCGGCCGTGAAACCGATCAAAAGTGATCGCCGCAATGGTGAGCGCCCTTGGCCGCATCTTTCGGATTGCTTTGAAGGGGCAATGGGAAGGGCACTCGCCGCTGCGTCACACAGATCGGGAGAATGGCAAAAGACATCCCACATTCCGTCCCAGCGGGCAAAATGTTTTAGAAACAGCGGGCTTCCCAGCCCATGCTCTCAGCCCTTTCGCGCACCTGTATCAAACCGTCGCCAATATTGATAATTTTCAAGATTTACAGATTGGGAATGATGCTAGTGCTAATATTACAAACATCATGGGGAAGAAACCCGCGTGAATTCTTTGCCTGTTAATACTGCAAATGCCAAGCCTGCCAAACCGGCGGCGGCAAGTTCCCGCGCCCTCCGCAAATACTTGATTGGCGGCGTTGCCCTTGTGCTGGTGTTGGGCGGCTACTGGTATTTTTCCAGAAGCGCCGACCAGGCGGGCGGCGGCGGGCGCGGCAATGCCGCGCCGGTGCGCGTCGCCAAGGTTGTGCGCCGCGATATGGCGGTGGTGGAACATTCGCTCGGCACTGTTGTCGCCAACACCACGGTGCAGGTGACATCGCGGGTACAGGGCGTGGTGAACTCCGCCGGCTTCAAGGAGGGACAATTCGTCAAGAAAGGCGATCTTCTTTTCCAGATCGACCCGCGTGGATTCGAGGCGGCACTGGAACAGGCGCGTGCGGTGCTGGCCAAGGACCAGGCCCAGCTTGTCAACGCCAACCGCGACAAGGCGCGTTATCAGAGTCTGTCGGACCAGGGCGCCATCTCCGCCCAGCAGCGCGACACCTCCGCCACAAATGCCGATGTGCTGGCCGCGACAGTGGCAGCAGACAAAGCCGCGGTCGACATGGCGGCGCTGAATTTGGATTACACCCAGATCCGTTCTCCCGTTGACGGCAAGACCGGCCCGCTTCTGGTGCAGCCCGGCAACATGGTTTCAGCGACCAATCTGGCGCCGCTGGTGACCATCCAACAGGTCAGGCCGGTCAAGCTGTCCTTCACCCTACCGCAATCCGATCTCGACCGCATCCAGGCGCGCCAGAAAAACAAGGGCCTGACCGCCATCCTGGAAAACCGCACTTCCGGCGGACAGCCGCTCTCCGCTCCGGTTGACTTCACCAGCAACGCGGTCAGCGGCCAAAGCGGCACCATCGAACTGCGCGCCGACTTCGCCAATGACGATTTGGCGCTGGTGCCGGGCCAGCTGGTCAATGTCACGGTGCAGCTTGACGATATCCCCAATGCCCTGGTGGTGCCGCGCGACGCGGTCAATGACGGACCGGACGGCTCCTACGTCTATGAGGTGGCCGACGACAAGGCCGTCTCCCATCCTGTCAAGATCCTGTTCGACGACACGGTGAATGTGGCGGTGCAAGGCGATATCAAGCCCGGCGACACGGTGATCATCGAAGGCCAGCTGCGCGTCGATGCCGGCGGTCCGGTGCGCGTCATCGGCGGCAAGGCGGCAGGCGCAAGTGCCGATGCGCCTCAGCCCGGCGACAAGGGCAAGACGCGCATCCGTATCCCGGCGGGTAAAAGCTGATGAATATTTCGCGGATATTCATCGAGCGTCCGGTGATGACCACGCTGTTGATGGCCGGGCTGGTGATCTTCGGCGTCTTCGGCTACGCGGCGCTGCCGGTCAGCGAACTGCCCAATATTGATTTCCCCACCATCAATGTGATGGCGCAATTGCCCGGCGCCGATCCTGAAACCATGGCCTCGGCAGTGGCGACACCCCTCGAAGGCTCCTTCTCCACCATCCCCGGCGTGGACTCGATGACCTCCTCCAGCAGACAGGGCCAGACCGGCATCACTCTGCAATTCAAGCTGGACCGCAACATTGACGCCGCCGCCCAGGATGTGCAGGCCGCCATTTCCGCCATCCAGCGCCGCCTGCCCAAGGCGATGCCCGCCCCGCCCAGTTTCCGCAAGAATGATCCTTCGGCCCAGCCGATCTTCTTTATCACGCTATGGTCCAACAGCCTGCCTATGTCCAAGGTGGATCAGTATTCCCGCACCCTGCTCGCCAACCAGATATCCACCATTGATGGGGTGGCGCAGGTCCAGATCATGGGCCAGGCCAAATACGCTGTGCGCATCCAGGCCGATCCTTCCGCGCTGGCGGCGCGCGGCATGGGCCTGAACGACCTGATCAGCGCGGTCAGCGCCACCAGCACCGACCAAGCCTCGGGCACGCTCAACGGACCCAGCCAGACCACTATCATCCACACCGCCGGCCAGCTCAACAGTGCCGAGCAGTTTCGCAACCAGATCATCGCCTACCGCAATGGCGCGCCGGTCAAGTTCGGCGATGTCGCCACCGTGGTGGATAGCGTGGAGGATGTCCGCTCGGCCGACTGGTACAACGACCAGCGCGCTGTGACGTTGGCGATCAGCCGCCAGCCGGGATCCAACACTATGGCGGTGGTGGACAATATCAAGGCCATTCTTCCGCGCTTCCAGGCCCAGCTGCCGTCCGCAATAAAGATGCAGATCTTTTACGACCGCAGCCAGACCATCCGCGCCGCGATCAACGACGTGCAATGGACCCTGATCATCGCGGGCCTGCTGGTGGTGGGCGTGATCTTCCTCTTCCTGCGCCGGGTCACCGCCACCATCATCCCCTCGCTCGCATTGCCCATCGCCGTGCTGGGCACCTTCGCCGGGATGCAGATGCTGAGCTTCAACCTCGACAATCTCTCCTTGATGGCCCTCACCCTGTCAGTCGGCTTTGTCGTCGATGACGCCATCGTGATGCTGGAGAATATCGTTCGGCACGTTGAAGAGGGGATGAAACCCTATGAGGCGGCGCTGAAAGGCTCGGCCGAGATCGGCTTTACCATTCTCTCCATGACCATTTCGCTGGCGGCGGTGTTCATCCCCATCGTTTTCATGAGCGGCATTGTCGGGCGCCTGTTGCATGAATTCTCGCTGGTCATCATCGTGGCGATCCTGATTTCGGGCCTGGTTTCGGTGACGCTGACCCCCATGCTCTGCGCCCGGGTGCTGAAGGACGAGCATGGCCAGAAACACAACGCCTTTTATCGCTGGAGCGAAAATACCTTCAACCACATGCAGGCCGGCTACGACCGAAGCCTGAAATGGAGCCTTAGCCACCGTCGCGTGATCCTGGGCATCTTCATCGCCAGCATCGCCGCCAGCATCGCCCTGTTTGAATTCATGCCGCAGGACTTTCTGCCCAGCGATGATACCGGCCAGTTGCGCGGCAGCATCCAGGCCGCCACCGGCACCTCCTTCGACACCTATGTCAAATATGTGCGCCAGGTAATGGACATCATCGAGAAGGACCCCAATGTCGCGGGCGTCCAGGGCGATGAAGGCGGCGACATGCAGCTTGCGCTGAAGCCGCTCAATCAAAGAAGTCTCTCGGCCGACCAGATCTCGACGGAATTGAGACGCAAGCTGCGCAATATTCCGGGCACCAGCGTCACCATTACCAATCCGCCGGCGATCCGGGTGGGCGGCCGCGGTGCGCGCTCAAGCTACCAGTATACATTGCAGGGCCTGGATTTCGCGCAGCTGCAGGACACTTCCAACCGCCTGGTCAAGGCGATGCAGGAAGACCCGGTCTTTGTCGGCGTCAATTCCGACCAGGACAAGGCCTCGCCCGCGCTGCAGGTGGATATTGACCGTGACCGCGCCGCGGCGCTGGGCATCACCCCCGACGCGCTGGAATCAGTGATGGGCGTGGCCTTTGGCGGCCAGCAGGTATCGCAGATCTACGAAGCGGCAGACCAGTATCAGGTGGTGCTGGAGCTTCTGCCGCAATACCAGACCGATGCCTCGGCTCTCAGCCGCGTCTATTTGACCAGCAAGACCGGCGACATGGTGCCGCTCAGTGCCGTGGCCAAGATCACCCGCTCGACCATGGTGCAGAGCATCAGCCATGCCGGCCAGATTCCGGCTATCACCGTTTCCTTCGACCTGGCGCCGGGCTATGCGCTCAGCGACGCCGTCACCCATGTGCGCCTGGCGACCGAAAGCATCGGCATGCCGGCCACCATTCTGGGCGCCTTTGCCGGCACCGCCGCCGCCTTCCAGAGTTCGACCGCCAATATGGGCGTGTTGATGCTGATCGCCCTGATCGTGGTCTACATCATCCTGGGCGTGCTCTATGAGAGCTTCATCCATCCGCTGACCATTCTCTCCGGTCTGCCCTCGGCGGCGGCAGGGGCCCTTCTCACCCTCACCATCTTCCAACTGCCGCTCACCATCTATGCCTATGTCGGCATGATGATGCTGATCGGCATTGTCAAAAAGAACGCCATCATGATGATCGACTTTGCCCTGCAGAGGAAGCGCAGCGGCGACCTCGTTTCCTCCGAACAAGCCATCTATCAGGCGGCGATGATACGCTTCCGGCCCATCATGATGACCACCATGGCGGCGATGATGGGCACATTGCCCATCGCGCTCGGCACCGGCATGGGCGCGGAATCCCGCCGCCCCCTGGGCCTCTGCGTGGCGGGCGGGCTGCTGCTCTCCCAGCTTCTCACCCTTTACATCACACCGGTGATCTATGTGTATCTCGACAGGCTAGGCGACAACATAAGCTGGAAAAATATCCGCTCCGTCTTCATGGCTGATGCACAGCAGCAGTCCCCGGCCGAATAGTCCGGCCTTTCGCCCGGCCCCTCAATTGTCATGGACGTCCGGCTACGCTGACGCCAGGCCGCGCAGGGACTGTGCGGGCCATCCAGGTGAAACAAAACCTTCTTCCGGCAACCTTCCTATGCGGCTGCGCTCCATTTTAGCGACCAATTAGAAGCTGTTTTGCCTTGTCCCGTATTCCTTTGCAGCTATGAAGTCCGCTCTTGCCATCCATTCTGAGGGGCTTGGCGCATATCACCCGGCCAGCTAACCTGCGCTCCGATAGAAATGGCGACATCCAATGCGAAAAAAGGGTACTGCGGCTGGGGAGTGGGGTGGAATGCACCCATTAGCATTTCTCGTGGACAACAATGAGACTTATGGCCGCCACGTCGTGGAGCGATTCCTTCGCAGCCTTCCGCCGGTTCAAACAGCCGTAGAACTGGGCGCTGGTCCAGGGCATGATCTTGCCACCGTGCGCCGGGTATTCCCAAATTGCCAGAGGATTGCGGTGGAGGGCAGTAGTGCTTTTATCAATAGCAGGCTAACGACCAATGCAGAGACAATAAGAATTGCCAACATCGAACGCGACGAGCTGCCAGTAACCCCCGGATCTGTGGACCTTGTTATTGCAAACCAGGTTCTGGAGCATACCAAGGAAGTTTTTTGGATATTCGACCAAGTGTTCCGGTCTCTGAAAGTGGGTGGCCATTTTATAGTCGGCGTTCCCAATGTGGCATCATTTCACAATCGCCTTCTGCTCCTTGCGGGCATACAGCCAACCCAGCACAAACTTTACTCCGCGCATGTCAGGCCATTTTCTAAAGCAGACACTATAAAATTCCTTTCCGTTTGCTTTCCTGGATGTTCGGTCATTTCATTCAAAGGATCACAGTTCTATCCATTTCCTCGATTCGCGGCTCGTTTTCTGGCGGCCGCATTCCCAACGCTGGCATTTTCAATATTCTTTCTCATCCGGAAAGACGCAGTCTACAATGGCGAGTTCGCGGCATATCCCGTCAAGGCTAACCTTGAAACGAATTTTTGGTGTGGCCCTAACAGCGGCTCGCAATATGAAGGCGCGCAGCCTTAACGATCTATACCGCTCTTTTCAGTAAGCGGTCCTGCGGACCTTGGCGCGGCATCCCGTCGAATAATGTGAGGTTTCTGCTGCTGCCCTTCGCCTAAGCTCAGGGCGTTCGCTCCCTCTCGCATGTCCACTGGACATGCTCGCACCCTGCGGGTGCCGGGCGCTCACTCCCCCGTCCCTGCCGCCCGGGCCTTGCCAGGATCATGGGCGCGCAGCTTCATGCCGCCGAACAGCATCACCAGATCGTCATGGCCGCCGGTGAAGATGTTGGTGGGCTTCTGCCTCAGGTCCAGGATCTCCTGGTAGAGCGGATCGGCCAGGTCGGCGTTATAGCTCCAGCCGGCCAGGTACATCAGGCGCAGATTGCGGTCGGTGTTCAGCTGTGCGCCCTTCAGCCAGTCGCGCAAATCCGATTCCTGCGCCGCAAAGGTGGAATAAAATTCCTTGGCGGTATCGAAGCCGATCTGGTCCAGCGACACCGCCACCGGCGAATAATCGGGATTGTTCAGCCGCGCCTCGACCGCTGTGATATCGACCTTCAAGGGCGCCACCTGGCCCATCAGCACCATGTCATAGCCCTGCCCCCCCAGCTGGGTGTTGGTCCAAACCGTGCCGTTCGGAAACACCGAAAAGAAAGTGGCGATCTCGCTTTTGATCACCGCCTGGTCGCTCTGGTAGAGCGGAACATACAGCGTGAAAAATCCGCCGGGATTCAGATGCTCCCGCACCTTCTGGAAATATTCCCTGGTGTAGATGGAGGCGGTGCCCTTGACCCACACATCCAAGGGGTCGGAAGCAATAATGTCGAACGTCTCCTTGGTCGTCATCATGAAATGCCGGCCGTCATCATAGACAATGCGCGTGCGCGGATCGTGCAGCACATTGTTGTCGGCGCGGGCGAAATAGCGGCTGGAGGTGGGCGGGATCACCGGCTCGATCTCGCATACCGTGATGCTCTTGATGGTGGGATAGCGTGTGAAGCTGCCCGCCGAAACCCCCGCGCCGAAACCAATACCCAGCACCTTGACCGGATGGGGATGCAGCAGCGCGGGCAGATGCCCCACCATGCGCTGCAGCCGCATGTCGGCGATCTGGTCGCTGGCCTCGACATGGCCGCTGACGCTGATCTCCGTGATCCCGTCATCGCGTTTGGCGATGGCGACGGTGGAATTCCTCCCCTCCACCACTTCCAGCATGTGGGTGTCCTTGCCCAGCCCCAGAAGATCGGGACCGTAGACGACCAGAAGTCCCGGCTGGTCCGGCAATGTCCAGGCCAGCACCACCGACGCGGCCAGCACCGCCGCGACGCCCGCCCCGATCAGCGGTTCGCGCAAACGCGGAAGCAAAAGGATAACCCCGCTTCCCGCCGCCAGCAGCAGCATCACGCGCTCTGTGTCGCGGGTGCCGATGGTGGCGATCATGATCAGGCTGGCGGCCAGCGCCCCGGCAATGCCGCCCAGCGTGTTGGCGGCATAGATGCGGCCCACCGGCCGGGCCGGATCGGAACTGGCATCGGCCGCCGCCGCCATCGCCAGCGGAAAGCTTGCGCCCCACAAAAGCGTGGCGGGCAATATCGCCATGGCTGCACGGACGAAATCGCCGCCCGCCACATCCCAGCCGTTCAGCGAGGTGATCGCCGGCATGAAGGGCAGCACCTTGTCGATCATTATGGCCGCCCAGGCGATCGCTCCCGCCAGCAGAATCTGGCAGATGCCAAGCGCGATGCGCGGGCGAACCCAGCGCAGCACCAGCGCGGCAATCAGGCTGCCCGCTGCCATGCCGGCCAGGAACACCGCCAGGATGATGGCAAAGGCATAGACCGTGGCGGCGAACATCATGCCCAAAAGGCGCGTCCACACCACTTCGGCGCCCAATGCGGTGGCGCCCGACAGCGCGATGGTGAGCGTGACGGGCCATAACGGCTCGCCGCTGCCGCGTCCAAGATTGACGACATTGTCGTTGCCGGGTGCCGCAACCGCATGAGGGGTGGTGCGCGCCAGGCGCAAACTCGCCACGGCCACCAGCAGGTTGATCGCCACCGCCGCATAGCTCGCCACCGCTACGTCGAACAGGCGCAGCAGGACGAACGCGGCCACCAGCGCGCCTGCCACCGCGCCCAAGGTATTTCCGGCATAAAGCCAACCCCATAGCGCGGCGGCGCGCGGCGATGATCGCACGAAACGTGAAATTGCCGGCAGCGAGGCGCCCATCAGGAAGGTCGGCGGCAACAGGCACAGCGCCGCCAGCACCCCGCGCAGCAGCAGGGAGGGCACCCCCACCTGGACGCCCGCGAAATAGACCTGGTCCATCAGCGGCAACAGCCATAGCACCAACAATCCGCACGCCGCGATGCCCAGCTCGATCGCCGCATAGACGCGCAAGGGGTGAAGCTTTTCGTCCGCAAAGCGCGGCAAGAGGTAACTGCCCAGGCACAGCCCGCCCATGAAACTGGCCAGGAGTACGCCCAGCGACACCGAGGTCGAGCCGATCGCCAGCTGCAGAAGCTGGTACCAGGTTATCTCATAGATCAGGGCGGCGCAGCCGCTAGCCGCGAACAGGCCCAGCACCAGCCATATCGCGCGCATGGGCGAACCCTTGTCGGAAACCATATACCGCCCCTGCCCTGGAATATTTTCAACCCGGCCCCGGAGATTGTCGAATGCGGGCCGGCTGGCGGGTTTTATAAACGGGAACGGGATGCGTGGCTATCAGGCGGTCCGCGCGGGTTTTTCCGCCGGATAAAACGAAAAACGCCGCCGGTCCATTTGGGCCGGCAGCGTCAATTCGTGAATTCGAGTCTGAAAGATCAGGCCGCGGCGACCGCCGGCTGGCGGCGCGAACCGCGCAGCATGAAGCCGATACCGCCGAAGCCCAGCAGGAACATCGCCCAGGTTGCTGGCTCCGGAACAGCGGAAATGACCAGGCGGCCCGCGGCGCCCGGATCCCAGTAGGCGCTATTGGAAGTCGGCGCCACGGAAATGCAGGTGGCGCCCGGGCACGGCGCATATCCGGCGACATCATAGATGGTCGCAATATGCCCGTTGCCGAGCAGAAGTCCGATACCGGCGCCGGAGAAAGAGTGCGTGACTGTGCTGTAGACATTGTCCCAGATCTCGCTGTCAGCCGTTCCCCCGCCCAGCCCGGTAAGCGTGAAGGACAACGAGTGGACGCCGCCCAGCAAAGCGGCGTTCGTGCTGGTCAGCGTGCCGCTCGCGCTGATGATGGCGTTGGTGGCATTGGTGGTGAACGTGCCGTTCGCGATGTCGAGAACATTGTCGTTGGTCAGGAACGTGAAGTCATAGACTGCCGCGCTGGCGGGCGTTGCCGCCAACGCGCTCGCAGCCAAAATTGCCGCGATCGCCAATTTCTTGAAAGACATGCCCCGCCCTTTGCTCTTTGTGCTTGACCGCCTTGCGCGGCCCCTCGCCCAAATTCTAGGCAAAAAACTCTGCTATTCCAAGCTCTTTCAAGGACTTGGTTAATTGCCCAAATGTCGCATGGCAATTCGAAAAACCCCGGTTTTTTGCAGGTTTGCCGGCTGTCCGCGGCCGCCGCCACACTGGACCGGGATGACCGGGCGGCGGGTGCGGCACTTTGCACACAACAAAAAACGCCGCCGGTCTTTTGGTCCAGCGGCGTTTATTTTTGAAGTCGAGCGCGAAGAATCAGGCCTTGGCGAGTGCGCTTTCCTTGCGGCGCGAACCGCGCAGCATGAAGCCGATGCCGCCGAAGCCCAGCAGCATCATCGCCCAGCTGGCAGGCTCGGGGACCGCGCTGATGGTCACCACACCCAGGTCGCCGGGATTGTAAAGTCCCTGGTCCGGCGCGACGGAGGCGCAATCGCTGGCGCCGCATGACGGATAATTGCTGGCGATGGCGTTGAAGATATTGAGTTCAAAAGTGCCGTTCAGGCCTGTGCCGCTGGCGAGAAAGCCGCCGCCGGCAAAGCTCAAAGACCCCGGAACATAGAGATTGGAATAGTCATAGGCGCCGTCGGCCGAGAGCAGCCAGTCGGCGGTCGTCACGTCGGGAGCATTGGACCCGGTCAGGGAAAAATCCCCCTGAAAAAGGAGCGGATTGGCCGATGTCAGCGTGCCGGTCAGAGCAATGATATTGAACCCCCCGTCATTGGCGGTATCGGCGGCGCCGGTGGTGAAGCTGCCCGAGGCTGAATAATTGGCGCCCAGGAATGTGAAATCATAGGTATCGGCGCTGGCCGGCGACGCGGCGAACGCGATTCCAGCGGCCATGGCGGCAACGATGTATCTCTTGAAAGTCATACTCAGTCTTCCTTCTCTGTCTCGCGCCGGCACAGCCGCGCTTTCAGACCGGAAGCTATGCAAAGCCCCTGCCAGCGCCGAGAAATTGGAGGGCTGCTGGTTAACGCGCGGGACCCTGCCTCGCGATGCGGTTCAATGTGGAAATCAGGAGGGTATTTTTATCGTCCAGCGCGTGTCCCGCTTCAGGCTTTCTCTGTATTTCGTGGTCGCTTCCCGGCTACACAAAAGACAGTTCCGCTGGCCCTTGCTGTGCGCATGCGTTGATCCTCGTGTGCTTTTCCCGTGCCGGCGGCAACTCCTTACATCACAATCGTCGGCTTAAAAGGTTTGCTGAGAAGCCGGGTGTTGGAGAACCTAATAGTGCCTAACGAAACCGAAGTGGTAATCTAGATTGCCGGCCGCCGGTCATTTGAAATCGCGGCCCACTCGCGTGATTCCCGAAGGCGTCATCCAAATAAACCCATAAGATCCACTGCGTGAAAGCAACTTCGGCCAGCTTTGGTAAATTGAACCAACAAAAATACCATCAAATTCGGACCTTGTATCGGCTTCATCGAATTCCAAAGGTCTTCAAGGTTGAACTATGCGGAAAATTTCCATTGACCGAATGACCGCTTTTGACCCAAAGCGGTCATTCCCCGCAGCTCCAATATCTCAGACTTTAAGCGCGTCGTCTGGGCGTCGGGGCGCCAAAGCACAATATCCCGCGCCAAACGAAAAGCCCCTGCGCATGACGCCGGGGCTTTTTCTAATGGGAGATCCGTCTACCTGTTGGATACCTGCTGCATGCTGTCCGGCAAGCCGAAGACATAGATGGCGTTGCCATGCAGCGGACGGGCCACTTCCTGGCTCAGTATGAAAGAGGGCTTTTGTTGCGGACTGCTGCCGCCCACGCCCGTCATTACGGCGATATATTGTTTGCCGTTAATGGCGTAGGAGGCGATATGGCCCTCAACCCCAGTGCCAAGTCTCGTCGTCCATAATTGCTTGCCGGTCTTGGTGTCAAAGGCGTGGAACTGCCGGTCGAAGTCGCCCACAAACGCCACATTGCCCGCCGTCGAAGTTACCCCGGTGAGGAAGGGCGAGCGCTGCTGCAGCGACCAGAGCGGCTTCATGGTGTTGGTCTCATAGGCCGAGAGGCGGCCCATGTTCCCGCTGCTGCCGGGCATTTCGTAGAACATCTCCGAGCCCGAACCCAGCATCAATACACAGGACTGGCTGAGCGGAATGATGATCTCGTCGTCCGGCTGATGATAGGAGGCCGCCGGCCAGTCCTTGCCGCCCTCGGGACCAGGGCAGGAGGGCAGCCATTGATCCGTCTTCTGGTCGATGATGTCCTTGCGATAGCCGGGCGTGCCGGTCTTTGGATCGAGCTTGGTGAAGACGTTCTGGAACACGGTCTCGCGCGAGTCGAGATATTTGCCGGTGGCGCGATCCAGCTTCCACAAAATGCCCGCCTTGCCGGTGGTCATCAGGGTTTTCTGGTCGCCATGATCGATCAGGATACGCTCGAACACTTCGTCCAGGTCCAGGCTCTCGCCCGGCGCGTGGTTGAAATACCATTTCAGCTTGCCGGTATCGGGATCCAGCGCCAGAGTCGAATTGGCATACAGCGTGGCGCCGTCACCGGAGCCGCGCAGGTCGCGGCGCCAGGGCTTGGCCTGGGCGGTGCCCCAATAAGTCGTGTTGAGCTCCGGATCATAGGTGCCTGCGATCCAGGTTTCGCCGCCGGCGCGCTGGTCGTCGGGCAGCTTGCCCCAGGTGTCGCCGCCCGGCTGGCCGGTCAGCGCCACGGTGGCGAATTTCCAGGCCCGCTGTCCGGTATTGGCGTCATAGGCGCTGATATAGCAATGCCCGATCTGGGGAATACGGCCGCAATTGGTCATGCCGATAAGGACCTTGCCGTGCACAATGATCACGCCGCCATCACTGCCGTGCACTCCCTCGTCCGGTTTCGATGGATCGGAGTAAAAAGTCTGCCAGTCCACCTTGCCGGTCCTGGCGTCCAGGGCATAAATTTTGCCCTGCATCGTGGGCACGATGACCTTGTCTCCGTACAGACCCAAGGAGCGTTCGGCCACATCGCCGCCCGGATTCAGGGTGGGGGACGGCGGACCGAGATTGTTCTGCCACACTATTTCGCCGGTGTCGGCCTTGATCGCCTGCACCGTGTTGCCGGGGGAGAACAAATACATGATGCCGTCGTGAACCAAGGGCGTGGTTTCGTTGGTGCCGCCGTCGTTCATCGCCAGCGTCCATTTGAGCTGCATCTGATTGACGTTCTGCGCCGTGACCTGGCTGAGCGGGCTGTAGCTCCAGCCGGGATAATTGCCGCGATACATAAGCCAGTCATTGGGCGAGGGGTTGGTCAACATCGCGTCGGTGACGTTTGTGTAGTTCTGGACGTTGCCGGTCTGGATCAGGCCCAAATTGGTGTATTCGTTTGGCAAAGCCCCGGGCGCCGCTCCTCCCCGAGCCCCCCCTGGCGCCGGGGCGGCGCCCACGGGTGCTGCGGCATTGGCGCCGCCGGCAGCAGGCGCCGCCTGTGCCGTCTGGGTGGGCTTGAGGCCGGCCGCCACATCCGCGGCAACCGTGCCGCTGGCGACGCTGCTGATGCGCACGCCCGTGGTCGGGGTCAGCGCGGCGTTGCCGGTGGCTGCGCCATTGGCATGCAGCAAGAAGGCGGTGAGGTTGACATAGGTCTCATCAGAAAGGCTGCGTGGCGCCGTCAACGGCATCTCGGCCTTGATGGTGTCAAATAGATCCTTGGTGGTCTTGGCGCCAAAGGTCGCCACGAACCCCTTGCCCGCGATCGGAACCGCTTCGCCCAGGCCCGACAAGGTCTCGCCATGGCAGACCATACAGCTGGCCATATAGGCGGTGCGTCCGGCATCGACCTGGGCGGCGTTGAAGGGACCAGCGTTCTGCGCCAGTGAGCTTGCCGCCCAGAGCCCGACGCAAGGGACGGTGGCGAGCACGACCGCAATGGCGTTTTTCTTCGAGCGCGTCATGGACTTTCCCCTTATCCTAACCGTCATTCCCAAATGACCTCGGGCAGGAACATACGATAGCGCGCATTTTCGATCAAAAACCGCCATTGCCAGCAATTATTTTCGTGAAAATGAACTATCCAGCGGTCAAAACGCTCTTTAGATCAATTGCTTCTGAGTATACTTACCCGAATGCGGCACGATCCAACGTTCAAATGGGGGTTGCTTCGCTCTGTTCTGGCCCAAAGCGGACATTCCCAATCACTCCAAAATGTCAGACGACGCCCTGCATCTCTCGGATTTTCTTTTCTCATGGTGCGCGACGCTCGCGAAGGACGCTCTAGCTTCGAATTGATTTCGCGGATTTGTAGCCGGCAGAAACGATTTATTGCTTGGTGGCGCCGATCAATCCCAGGGCCGAGCTTCCTCCGCCGGCGGTGTCGTGCAATGACCAGACCGCGCCAAGCTCCTGGCCGCCGGGACCATACAGCGCGCCGTTGAAGGTTCCCGTAGCGGCTGTGCCGAAGGTGAGGACGCCGCCGGAGGGCGCAGACGTGGCCGCCGTGGACCCGGAAAGAGTCGCGCCCGATAGTGATCCGGAAAGGTTGACACCGTTCCAAGGCGCCGGACCGGCGGCAGTGGCGACATTCATGTTGGTCAAGGCACCCGTGAAGGAGCCCGCGCCGAAATTTACGGTGACCGTGGCGTCGCCATTCACGGTGGTGGTACCCACCGCGGTCACGACCGTTCCGGTCACGCCGCCATTTCCGAGGTAGGTGGCGGTTCCGCTGGTCGGCACCCCTGACGCCGGGGTCTGAAAGCCCCCAACTCCCATGCCCAAATCCGTCACGTTGAGACCATTGTTGGTGGGAATGACCCAAGTGGCGAGCAGGGTGTAATTAAGGTTTGACGTGGTAAGGCCGATCTGTGTGTTGCCTGAATTGGCGATCGTCGCGGCCGATCCATCCCCCGTCAGGGTGATGTCGTCATTGGCGAACTTGAATTCGAAAGTTCCAACATTCACGCCACTTACCTGCTTGTTTCCCAGGAAGGTCAGGGTCGCTCCACTCGCATAGGTAAACCCGGTGACAGTGCGCTCCATGGGGTCGCTCATTAAATTGGACTGATTGAGCGGGAACACCGTCCCGGTTGGCAGATTGGCAAAGTTCGGGGTGGCGCCGGACGCGGTCAAAGGCGCGTTGCCACCCAGACTTGCGGCCAGCGGTGCCGCGATCATTGGCTGGGAGAAGGCGCCAAGGGCCAAGGGACCACTCGTAGTCGTGGACGATGTCGAAGCCGATGGCGTGCCGGATGTCGCCATCACACTGCTATTGCCCCCGCCGGACGAACAAGCTGCCAACAGGATGGGGGCCAGGAGCGCTGCCAACCGGACCCTTCGCGAATGCGTTGGTTTCATAGTAGCCGCCTCTTGTTCTGTTGTTCCAAGTCGCGACCCTAAAGACGCGCCGTTTTGCCACCGTCACGGCCGCCCGGGAATCTGCGTCACAGCATCGTCAAAGTTGGCGTACCCCCAAATGCGTACCTACGATTTCAAATGGCGCAGGCATCTTCGCGTTGGGCCAGAAGAGGAAATTCGACCCTCTGGGTAAGGCCCGACCACCATGGCATCAAATCCGGCAACCGCGTGGGCACATGGTCGTCACTTGCACCTGATTGGGGGGTTGATGTCCGCTTTTGGCGCAAAGCGGACGTTGGCTGAATGACCGCTTCTGACCCAAAGCGGACATTGACCTTGCTATCGTGCAAACGACGGACGCTATTATTGCTCGCCCTCGGTCTGCTTAAGCAACGTCGCGCCAGCATCGGGTCCGCGCACCACATGCGGCGTCACCACGATATAAAGGTCCGTCTTGGCGTTGCTGCCGTTCTCGCTCTTGAACAGTTCGCCCAGCAGCGGCAGGTCGCCCAGCCCCGGCAGCTTGTTGTGGTTGGACAGTTCGCTCTCCTGGGTGAGGCCGCCTATGATGAAGGACTCGCCGTCATGCACGGTGGCCGAAGTCGAGGCTTCGCGCTGGCTGATAGTGGGATAGCCCTGCGAAACGCCGGTGACGCTGGAGACTTCCGCGAAGACATGAGAGGTGACGAAACCATCATCGCTCACCCGCGGCGCGATCTGCAGCGTGACGCCGACATTCACATACTGGACCTGCTGCTGCACCGCGTTGACCCCGGATAGGGCGATGGAGGTGAGGATCGGTAGCGCATCCCCGGTGATGATCTTGGCGGTCGATCCGCTCTGCGCCGCGATGCGCGGCTTGGAGATGATGCGGCCATTGCCCTTGGCGATCTGGGCATAGATCGCCAGCTGCAGATTGGCCGCCACGCCGCCGCCGCTCGCCGTGTTGGTGACGCCCTGCAGGCCGCCGGTGGCGAAGCCATAGACCACAGTGGCAAGCTGATTGTTGGCGTTGTTGAAGTTCAGGCCGATATTGCGGGCGCCGTTTTCGGTCAGTTCTACGAATACGGTCTCGAACACCACACTGCTGACCGCCACGTCCAGCTTGGCGATCTGCTCCTTCAGCCGGGCGACCCGCTCGGGCGGCCCACGCAGGATGATGGCGTTGAGGCGCCGGTCGATGCCGATGCTGTCATCCACCGCCTGGCCGATGGATTCCGTCCCTGCGCCCGACAGGCTGAGGCCTTGGTTGAAAGCAGGCGCGGTCATGCCGCCACCACCGCCGGTGTAGGAGCCTTGCATGCCCGCCGAGCCGAAGGCCGGCTCCTCCGGCGTGAAATTGTCATTGGGCTTGATCGACTGGTTGGCTGTGAGAAGCCCCACCACTTCGCTGACATCGGCATATTTCAGGGGCACCAGTTCAAACACATCGTCGGCATGGTCATCGGCATGGGCGATGGGGCCGGAGGGGCCGGCCTCCGGCCCGCCCGCCCCGACGCTGGTGACGGCGACCGACAGCACGCGGCCACTCATACCGCTGGCAGCCAGATGGATCGGAGCGGCGCCGGCAATGGTCAAGGTCAGTAAATTGCCGTTCTGGACGAAAGTGGTCGACTGCACCAGCCCATGCTTGCCGCCGGGAAAGACCAGGCCGGGCGCCAGCCTTGTATCGGCGAAGGCGATGACGGTGCTGGCGGCGTCGTTGGCGAGAATGGAGAATTGCGGCAGCGGCTGGTTGAAAGACAAGAGGATGCGCGACTGCGATGCCGAAGGCTGGGACGGCGCGACGGCAACGATCTGCGCCACATTGGTGACGGGTAGCTGCAGCGTCTCGGCCCCGGCGGGGGCGGCGGCGAACAACAACAAGATAAGGAAATGGCGGAATTTCATGGCGGACTCTTCGGTCTGATCGGGAGCGAAAAAA
>Ga0210402_10000957_pt1 | contig 30848 bp, 32 predicted proteins | sample IncBWC7MmetaG_FD_161055 | JGI IMG/M metagenome (GOLD analysis project Ga0210402, IMG submission 161055) | Forest soil microbial communities from Barre Woods Harvard Forest LTER site, Petersham, Massachusetts, United States - Inc-BW-C-7-M | ecosystem: Environmental > Terrestrial > Soil >...
GTAGAGAATCGGCCCGGGCGAGGAAACCCGCACCGCCAGCGCCGTCAACACCGTGATCGGAAACGAAACAATCAGCCCGATCACCGCCACCGCCATGTTCGACGCGCGCTGGATTAAAAGATTTTGTGGCCGGGGCCCAAGCTCGCCGGAAAAAATGAGCTGCGAAGGCCGCAGTTCTTTCACGGAGACGCGCCCGCAAACCCGCTCGTAAGTGGTGGCAACCTCTTCGATGATGTGTCCGGCAAACCGCAGTTCCAACAATTCGGTCACAGGCATGCGGTTGCGCCGCTCAAACATTCCCACCACCACCCGCCTTGGCTGGGTGGCGCGCACAATCTCCCGCAGCGAACTCATGGGGCCCAACAGCTTGGCTCCGGTCACCATGTCGCCCGTCTCGTGCTGGTCGTCCACGTAACCGGCAACCTCCAACCCCAAATGGGGATGCTCGGCGATGTGCCGCCCGATGTCTTCCAGCAGCGGACTCCCTCCGACCAGCAGCATGCGGTCCCGACCCACCACGTTGATGGCAACCGCGCTGAAGAAAATGCGCCAGGAATAGATAGCCGCGATGGCTATCCCGCTGCCCCAGATCATTACCTTAATTGGGACCCGCATGTCCGGAGCCACATACGCGATCAGCCCCTGCAGGACGAAGGCGATGCCCATCACCAGGCAGAGCTGCTGGAACAGCACGATCCGCGACTTCACATAAAACTCGGAGTACAGATCGTGGAAGTGCAGCCCTACCAGAATGGAGATCACCACTAGTACGATTTTGAACATACCGCCATCGTCCAGCAGGAAGACGGTCGGGTCCACGTTCAAGTCGATATACGTGGCAACGATGAAGGCAGAGGTGACCAGGATGATTTCGGAAACCAACAACGTCAGTGTTCCGGCTGGTATGAAAACCTTGAATAAACGATTCATCGGAACGGGACCGAGGCACCCTAGCCTGTGCCCAATTATACTCGGGATTGGGCGGTGTGCAAACCGTTCCCGGATCATCGTGCACAATCCCGTTTATCTCGACCACCATGCCACCACACCGGTGGATCCGCGGGTGCTGGAGGCCATGCTTCCGTTCTTCGGTACGAAGTTCGGCAACGCGGCCAGCCGCAGCCACAGTTTCGGATGGGAGGCCGGGAAGTCCGTGGAACGGGCGCGCCGGACGATCGCCGATCTGGCTGGAGCGAGCGCACGCGAAATCGTCTTTACCAGCGGCGCCACCGAGTCCAACAACCTGGCGCTCAAAGGGGCGGTGGAAGCCGTCTCCTGGTCGGGCCAAAATGGAGGCCGCGGCCATATCGTGACAATGAGCACGGAGCACCGGGCGGTTCTGGATCCAACCGGACACCTGGAACGGCTGGGCTGCCGCCTGACGGTGCTGCCGCCGCTCGCCGGCGGGCGGATCGATCTCGATCAACTGCGCGCGGCCATCGCGGACGACACCATCCTGGTGAGCGTAATGTATGCCAACAACGAAATCGGCGTAATTCAGCCGGTGCGCGAGATCGGCCGGATTTGCCGACAGAGCGGCGTCCTGTTCCATTGCGATGCCGTGCAGGCTTTTGGCAAGATCCCGGTGGATGTGGAAGCGGACCAAATTGACCTGATGTCCATCAGCGCTCACAAGATGTATGGCCCCAAGGGTATTGGGGCACTGTACGTACGGCGCAGCCATCCGCGGGTCCGGCTGGCCGCGCAGATCGAAGGCGGCGGGCATGAGTTCGGCATGCGGTCGGGGACGCTGAACGTTCCAGCCATCGTGGGCTTCGGAGAGGCATGCGCAATCTGCGCCGATGAGATGGAAACCGAGAGTCTGCGCACGCGTGGGCTGCGCGACCGATTGCAAGCGGGGATCGAAGCCGGGCTGGACGACGTGGGGGTCAACGGCTCCATGGAGCACCGTCTTCCCGGCAACCTGAACATGAGTTTCGGCGTGGTTGACAGCGAAGCGCTGCTCCTGAGCCTGCCTGGGCTGGCACTCTCCACGGGGTCGGCGTGCAGTTCGGCAAGCGTGGCTCCCAGCCACGTGCTGAAAGCGCTGGGAGTGAACGCGCGTTGGGCGCTACGCTTCGGCGTGGGCCGCTTTAACACCCCAGAAGAGATGGATTACGCCGCCGCCAGGGTAGTGGAAGCGGTGCGCAAGTTGCGCGCCTTGCAGCCGCGGTAGCGTCGGCAACTTTGTGGGGCCGATTGTTAATCGGCGGCGGATTGGCAATCCGCCTGTCGCGTTTGACGAACCCGCGAATTGCACGGTGAAGATTGGCAAGCTGCGGCAATCGCCGAGGGCGGCGGATTGGCAATCCGCCGCACTCTCGAAAGTCGCTTGTGGAAGTTCGGCTGTGCGCCAACTCCCGGCGGGCGGATTGCCAATCCGCCGCAGCTTGCCAAGCGGCTTGCCAAGCTGCCCCACATAGCGCCACCAGCGACTTTCATCCTTCCCCTATGCACCCGGCGCACATCGCGAACAGGTTAACAAGCTGCCCCACAGCACCAAGGCGCGGCGGCTGGCTCCGTGCTACAATACACTCGTCTTTCCTGTAAAGATCCAGGGAATAATTATGCCGAAGCTGAAGACCCACAAAGGTGCGTCTAAACGGTTCAAGAAGACGGGCACGGGCTTAGTCGTTCGCAGTCACGCCTACGGCCGTCATATCCTGACCTCGAAACCGCACAAACGCAAGAAAAGACTGCACAAGACCGTGGTGGCCGATAAAGCCGATCAACCCGTTCTGAAGCGGATGCTCCCCTACTGAAGGGTGGAGCGTATTGCGCGGACGGTGCGCGTGGCACGTGCCCGATCCGCCAATCCATTTGAAACGGATTTTGCAATCCGTACCAACTGATTTAAGGAGATGAAACGTGCCCAGAGTTAAACGTGGTACCCATCGCAGGGCAGCCCGGAAGAAGACGCTTAAGCTAGCTTCCGGCTACTTTCTCACCAAGAGCAAACTCAATCGCGCCGCTCAGGAAGCCGTCGAGCGCGGCCTGAAATTCGCCTACGTCGGCCGCAAGAACAAAAAGCGGGAATACCGTTCCTTGTGGATCGTCCGCATCAACGCCGCTTGCCGTGCCGTTGGGATTTCGTACAGTAAGTTCATGCATGGCATGAAGGCCGCCGGCATGGACCTGAACCGAAACGTGCTGGCCGATGTGGCGCTGCACGATGAAGCGGCTTTTCGCAATCTGGCGGAACTGGCCAAGTCTGCGACGGCGCTGAAAGAATCGGCCCGCGCGGCCTTGGCGAAGGACGCGGTCGTAGAGAAGGACGCGGCGCCGGCCCCAGTGGCCCCAGCGCAAGACGCGGCCCCGGAGAAGGACGAAGTCCTAGCCACCGAATGAGAGCCAAGAAATGAGCCCGGTCGAACAGGAAAACGATTCGCTCAGCAGTCTGGAAGAGCGCATAACCCTGGCGGTCCAGCTTGTGGCCCGGTTGCGCCAGGAGAAACAGGCCGCTTTGGATGAGGCGGCCCAGGCCAAAGCTGACGCCGCGCGGCTTGCCGATGAACTCAAAACGCTTCACGCGGAGCGCAAACAGGTTCGCAGCCGGATCGAGAAACTGCTGGGCCAGATCGATCACTTGAGCACCCCGTAATCGGCGCCATCCGGAGTCTTGGGCCTAAGAGTTGGACTGCGTCGTGGTGACTGAGAGCTGGGACTGAGAGTTGCGACGGAGAGCAGGATGGAGAGCAGCACTCCCGAAAAACAGCCCGTTCGCGTTACCATCCTGAGCCGGCCCTATGTGCTGCGCACGGCCGGTGATCCGCGGGAACTCGAACAGGCGGCCGCATCGGTGAATGATCTGATGCTCACCATCGCCCGGCGGGCGCCCAACGCCGATTCCACGCATATCGCGGTATTAGCCTGTCTGCACATGGCGGACAAATTGCGCATTCTCGAGCGCGAATTCAGCAGCCTGAAAGAACGGGTGGACCGCAAGAGCGAAGAGTTCGCGGGCATGCTGCAACAACTCATCGAAGCGGCGGGAGATCAGTGAGTGGATCATCAGTGATTGGAGATCAGTGATGGCTTATCATCAGCCCTGGCGAGTTTTACTGACGGCTCTGGGAGGATTGGCTCTGGGAGGCTTGGCGATGCTGGCTGCGACCGGGTACCAAACCGAGATAGCCGAATGGCGGCACCAGCGCGAAGAGGGGTTGAAGCGCGATGGCGGTTGGCTCACCGTTGCCGGCCTGTTCTGGCTGCATGAGGGCCCCAACCGTTTCGGCAAGGACCCGGCGAACGAGATCGCGTTGCCCGACGGCCCTGCGGAGGCCGGCGTTTTTGCACTGCACGACGGCAAAGTGAACGTGACGATGGGCGGCGAAACGCGCGAGTTGTGGCCCGACTCCCTGGACGTGGCGAAGGTCGGACGGCTCAGCCTCTTCGCCATCAAGCGCGGCGACCAGTACGGCATCCGCCTGAAGGATCCCGAGAGCGAATACCGCCGCGACTTTCGCGGCATCGAATACTATCCGCCGAAGCCGGAATATCGAGTGACAGCCCAGTTCGTCGCCGAGCCGGCCAAGATTCCGATCCTCAACATCCTGGGCCAGACCGAGCCCATGGAAAGTCCCGGCTACGTACGGTTCCGCCTGAACGGGCAGGACCTGCGGCTGCGACCCGTCCTGGAAGAGCCGGACGCCAAGGAACTTTTCTACATCTTCCGCGACCAGACCAGCGCCAGGGAAACATACGGCGCCGGCCGCTTCCTGTATTCGGCGATGCCGAAGGACGGCAAAGTCGAGCTGGACTTCAACAAGGCCTACAATCCCCCGTGCGCCTTCACGCCGTATGCCACTTGCCCGCTGCCGCCGGCTGAGAATCGGTTGGCCATCAGGGTGGAAGCCGGCGAGAAGAAGTACGGACACTGAAGAAGTTATCAGTAATCAGTTTTCAGTGATCAGTTAAAACAGCGCGCGCCGAAGACGCGGCCTCCGGAACTGATGACTGACAACTGACGACTGACGACTCTCTTCAATCCAGAGCAATCACAATCGCCCCGCCCGCTATCATCGCGGCGCCGATAGCCTTTCCCCAAGTCAGCCGCTCGCCCAGGAACAGAGTTGCCAGCACGATCACCAGCACCACGCTGAGTTTGTCGATCGGCGCCACCCGCGACGCTTCGCCTACCTGCAGGGCATGAAAATAGCACAGCCACGAGAGCCCGGTCGCCAGGCCGGAAAGCACCAGGTAGAGCCACGTCTTTCCCGTGAACGCCCGCAGGCTCTCCGGCTGGCTGGTGGCAAGGGCCAGCGCCCAGGTGAACATCACCACTACGGACGTCCGCACGGCCGTGGCCAGGTTGGCGTCCACCGAGGCCACACCGAGCTTCGCCAAAATCGCGGTCAATGCCGCGAAGAAAGCGGATAGCAGGGACCATGCAAGCCAATTCATGACGTCCAACGTATCACGGACCGCTAACCATGTAACCTTTTGGAAGTCGAACGGTATTATCCGCCATGGGAACGATGCTGCAAGATCTGCGCTATGCCGTCAGAAGCCTGCGGAAGGCGCCTCTGTTCACCGCGGTGGCGGTCTTTTCCCTGGCGCTGGGAATTGGCGCCAATACCGCCATCTTCACCCTGATCAATCAACTCATTCTGCAACTGCTGCCGGTGCAGCATCCCGAAGAACTTGTGTTGCTCACCGCGCGCGGCTCGCACTACGGCAGCAACACCGGGGCGAACTCTATCTCTTACCCGATGTATCAGGACTTCCGCGATAAGAACGAAGTTTTCCGGGGCATGTTCTGCCGCTACGGGGAGCTGTTCAGCCTCACCACCGGGGGCCGCACCGAGTTGGTAACCGGCGAACTGGTCTCGGGGAACTACTTTCCGGTGCTGGGCGTGGGCGCCGCGCTAGGGCGGGTCTTCACGGCGCAGGACGATCTGATTCAGGGCGGCCATCCCCTCGCCGTGTTGGGCTACGGCTTCTGGAAGACGCGCTTCGGCGGGGACCCGGGTGTGCTTGGCAAGCGGATTGTGGTGGATGGGTACCCGCTGACCATCGTGGGAGTGAGCCAGGCCGGCTTCGAGGGCGTGGAACCGGGCTCCACGGTGCAGATCCGCGTGCCCATGATGATGAAAAAGGAAGTGATCCCGGGCCAGTTTTACAGCTTGAACAACCGGCGGGGCCGTTTTGTGCAGGCCTTCGCCAGGCTCAAGCCAGGCATGACTCTTGAACATGCCAAGGCCGGGCTGCAACCGCTGTTCCACCAGATGCTGCAAATGGAAGTGCAGCAAAAGGAATTCGGCCGGGCGACCGAGTATACCAAGCAACAATTCCTGAAGATGTCGATGGATGTGCTGCCCGCCTCCAAGGGCCGGTCGTTCCTGCGGCAGCAATTCTACAATCCGCTGCTGGCGCTGATGGCGATTGTGGCGCTGGTGCTGCTGATTGCCTGTTCCAACGTGGCCAACCTGCTGATCGCGCGCGCCACGGCGCGGCAGAAGGAGATCGCCGTTCGCCTGGCGCTGGGAGCCGGCCGCCGGCGCCTGATCGGCCAGCTTCTGGAAGAGAGCGTTCTGCTTTCGGCGGCCGGCGGCGCGGCCGGGCTGGGGCTGGCCGTTCTGATGGACAAAGCACTCATCGGTTTCCTGCCAGTGGGCGTAACCGCGGTGACGTTGACCAGCACGCCGGACCTAAGGGTCCTGGGCTTCACGCTGGCGGTTTCCGTGGTTACGGGGCTGATCTTCGGCCTGGCTCCCGCCATCCAATCGACGCGTCCGGAACTTGCCGGAACCCTGAAGGACCAGGCCGGCGCCGTGGTGGGCGGCACGTCGGTGATGCTCCGCAAATCGCTGGTGGTGGCGCAGGTGGCGCTCTCGCTGCTGCTGCTAATTGGCGCCGGACTCTTTGTGCAGAGTTTGAAAAACCTGAAGGGCGTCAACCCCGGATTTCGAACCGAAAACCTGGTGTCGTTCTCCGTCGATCCGCTGCTTAACGGTTACAAGGACGAACGCTGTTTTCAATTCTACCGGCAACTGACCGATCGGCTGACCCAGCTTCCGGGAGTTACCTCCGCGGCGCTGGCCATCATGCCCGTGCTGGATGGCAATGAATGGGATAGCACCTATACGGTGGAAGGGTACACCGCCAAGCAGGGCGAATGGGTGGACCCTCACATGCAATTTGTATCGCCCGGTTTCTTTGCAACGCTGGGCATCGGGGTGCTGTTGGGCAGGGATTTCACGCTGCGCGACGACCGACGTGACGATAAGGGCGCGCCCAAGGTGGGGATCGTGAACGAAAGGTTCGCCAAGCGCTACTTCGGCGGAGCTAACCCCTTGGGGCGGCACGTCGGCAACGGCGGAGACCCCGGCGCCAAGCTGGATATCGAAATCGTCGGCGTGGTGAAAGACACCCGTTACGAAAGCATGCGCGATGAGGTGCCCTACGAACTTTATCTGCCCTACCGGCAGATGCCCTTCGTGCAAGGAATGACCGCCTATCTGCGGGCGCAAGGCGACCCGGAAGGTCTATTCCCAACGCTTCGCCAGTTAGTGCGGGAAGTCGACTCGAACGTGCCTGTGTACCGGATGCGCACGCTGGAGCAGCAGGTAGACAAGTCGCTGGTGACGGAGCGCATGCTGGCGATGCTGGCCACCGTCTTCGGATGCCTGGCGACGGTGCTGGCCGCGGTGGGTTTGTACGGCGTGATGGCGTACATGGTGGTGCGGCGGACGCGGGAGATCGGCATCCGGATGGCGTTGGGCGCCAGCGGCGGGTCCGTAATTTGGCTGGTGATGCGCGAAGTCATGCTGCTGGCGGCGGTCGGTGTGACCATCGGGCTGCCGGCAGCTTGGGCAGTGACCCGGCTGATTCAGACGCAGTTGTTCGGAATTGATCCGGCAGACGTGCCGACGATGGCGCTGGCGGCGTTCGGCATCGCGTCGGTGGCACTGCTTTCGGGATATCTGCCGGCGCGGCGGGCCATCGGGATCGATCCGATGCGAGCGTTGCGGTGGGAATAGGGCTAGAGCATAGTCCCCCGGAACCGGCGCTTGCTCGAACACTTCCACCGAATACCCCAGCAGCGCCAGGTCGTGAGCGCAGGTGAGGCCGCACACCCCCGCTCCCACTTGAGGCATCTGCAACCGTGTCGTCTGTTAACCGAAGGGTTGTAGGTTCGAATCCTACCTGAGCAACCAATTCAAGCCCGTTAGTTTCAAAGTATCCCTCTACCAAACACGCGAGTTCCCACGCCACGCCAGCCTGGCGCCGCCTTGACGAAGCCGCCGGATTTGGGACCAGATGCGCGACGGCCGAATTTAGAGCGCGGGTGCGCTGTTCAATGTCCGCCAGGCGGGGTCAGTCCTGATACGCAACTGCGAGGCTGAGCGGTGTTTTCGGGAAAGCCAGGTGGCCGTTGAACTTACGAATTTGATCCATCCAGCACCATCATGCCGGTCGGCGAAGTGGCGGCGTAACGGCGTACTCGACGGACCTTGGATTTGCCATGCGCTTGGAAGCATCGAGAATCTCGAAACTGACCATGTTGCCGCCGGCATCGTAGTCCAGGATGACGCCGGGCTTTTCCTGATCGCTTTCCGCGACCGGAGCGTCCCTGAGCAGGACGCTGAGGACGTCAACTTCGGGGTCGTATACTACTTTCATTCTGCGCTCCAGTACTTCTCGATCTTGCTGGTCCGGTAAGCGGTAACAATCACTGGCGGCTCGTCATTTTCGTCAGCCATCTCGACAGTTGGCAATCCGGTCTCGCCCGGATAGCGAAATTCCCACGCAAATCTCGTCAACGGCCCCAAGCCGCTCATGACATCACCCAATGCCGGTTCCAAATCAACACACTGCCGGGTGAGTTCCACCAAATCGTGCGTGCGCCGAAACGATTGGTCCAGACCATCGACTTCTCAACCGCCTGCCGGCAGTGGAACAGGCAATCCTCCGTGTCGGGAGGGTCGAGAGTAAGCACGCTCTCCGCACGCCACAAATCCTTGCGGCTCTTTTTAATCCAGGCCAGCGTTTCCTCGACGCGGATGGGATCAGGCTGCATAGAGCAGCATTCCTTCCCGCAATATTGTCGAGGGCAGGGACGCTTTCAAATGGAGCCGGCTGTCGAAGTTGCGGCGTGTCCTGATCAGGAAGTCACCGCTTCGCGGCAGTCCCTCAACGGCCGTGTAGCCAATGCCCGGGTCTTTCTTACCTGCTGGCGTGTCGTCGGGTAAAACGATCATCAGATCGTAGTCGCTATCGGGCCCAGCATCGCCGCGTGCTGTCGAACCGAAGAGTTTGTCATACATCGCGCGGACCCGGACGGAGTAATGCGGTAGCGCAGTGAAATCGCGGGCGATTCCTACATCCCGGTCGGCGGCCGGCTGGGCCGAGATTGGATCGCCCGAAGCCGAGGTCATTTAGCAACGGCCTGTTTTTAGGGTTATGAACTGGGCCCGGGGGGCGCTGGCTGATTGGCTGCTCGAAAAATCGCGGTTTAGCGAGGCATGACCGGCCACAAAAGGCGATGGTCTGTCCCACCTGCTAAATCCTCGGGCTGGCCGTTGGCGGGCTTTGTCGCCCGTCGTTGCGCCGCCACCTGGCTGGCGGGCACTAGCGCGAATGCCGCCGCTATGGGGAGCCTGATGAGGGCTCCGAACATCGCCAGCGGCAGCGTTTGGGAATAATGCGGGATCACCCACAGCGTCAACTCGCCGGCTCCAGTCAAGAAGATCCCGCACACCAACGCAACCCAGCCTCTGGTGATCAAACCGTTCCCGATACGCACTACCGATTGGCGAAGCAGCATGGCTTCCAGGAACAGCACGCACAGTATCGGCAGCCCGGCTAGTGAGATCCAAGTCTCTAAGGGGATGGGGCGGCCGGCAAGCCATTCCGCGGCCACCTCGCCCAGCCGGCAGAGAGTGAATAGGACGGCGATGCCCGACACTGCCCAATCGGCAGTTCCCGGCTCGCGGCAGAATCCGAACCGGCGCAATACCCGCAGCAACGTGAAGATGCCCGCCGCCAGCAGCGCCAACTGGATTGGACCGCCAGCCGCCAAAACCGCCGGCGCCCCCGACCCGGACAGACTGCCCATTACGCCCGACACGACGCGCGCCGCCGCCGCCAAAGTGATCAGGAGCCATGCGGACCGCAGCGGCGCGCCGGCCGGAAAGCCGCGCAACACTACCAGACAGAGCCACAGATCTACGGCCGCCATGCCTGTCACTGACAACGCCGATGTGCTGCCGGACGCTGCCTGAATCGAGAACACCAGGTTGGCGGCGTGCCACACGTAGACCGCAAGCATGCCCGCGGCCAGGTTGGCGCCCAGGAACAGCAAGATCCATCGGGGCGCCGATTCGATCCCTTCAAAATCCGACTTTCGCATCATTGGTGTTTCTCGCTGCCGCGCGGGGGGTGTTTGTCCGCTGCCGCGCGGGGGTGTCTCTCAACGGCCGCGCGGGAGAGTGTTTCCGCTGCCTCGCGGGCGCAACGCAGTCCGCCCAGCATGTCGTCTCTGACGGCCTCCGCCGCGGCCGGCCCCAGCAGGGCGTCCAGGATCTCGCAGGCGTTGGCGAGTAATTCTTCCGCCCGCATGCCAGGCCGCTCCATCAGTGAGACCGCGGGCGAACCCATATAGAGCTCCAGTTGCGAACGGACCCGGTTCTTCACGCCGGACGCCAAACCAACCGTCTGGCCGTCCCGCCACGCCACCATCGATGACAGAAGTTCGGTCAGACCCGTTTTCAGATCTCCAGTAGCGCCCGAAATTCCGCTAATGGAGAGTTCGTCCTTCTCAACCTGGATGCGGCGCAGTTCGCCGCGGCACTGCTGGCACCTCGACAGATGGTTGTCGATCCGGCGGCGCCTGGCTGAGCCGGCTTGCGCATCGCAATACGCCACCAAACCGGCGGTGCTAGGATGCATAGCGCTTTTCCCGCGTCACAGGCAGCGCCAGGTCGCGATTCTTGCGGCCATCCTGGCCCACGGCTTTGCGGATTTTTTCGTGCGCCCTGGCGAGTAAGGCGCCGACCGTGCCCGCCTGCAGCCCGAGCACGGCGGCAATTTCTTCATAGCGCAATTCTTCCGTCCGCAGTTGGACGCATTCTATCTCCCTGGGCGAGAGACCAATTTGCAGCAGGCCTTGCAGCAGATCGGAAACGCGGCCATCGGTTTCCGGATGATGCGCCGGGCAAGGCACGTGGAGAAGCGAGTCCATGCCCACTTCATTCCGGGAACCTGCCTTCTTTTGATCCAGGACATAGTTGCGCGCCACGCGGAACAGCCAACCCTTCGGCGACCGGATCTGTTGGCCCGCCGAACGGCAAAGGAAGTAACGGAAGAACGCTTCCTGCAGCGCATCATGGGCCGTCTCCCGGTTGTCCGCAACCGCGCCGGCGTAGCGGAGTATGCCGACGGCTTCCCTCTCGTAAAGGTCTACGATCTCCTGCTCGATTCCCGCCGTGAGCGGCGGGCTGCCGGGGGTTCGATCCATCGCACCCGATCTTACTGCGGCCCATTGCCCTGCACATAGATGGCTATGAGATAGATGGCTATGAGCAGTATTCCCCGTGCCTACTTTAGTTATCTATGTGCCGCCCCACAAGGATAACCGCAAGAAAATGTGGCGGCTTCGTAAATAATACCCGCCGCCAAATCGTCTTTATTGCATGATGGCAAAGCGTAGTTTGCCGGTACCTCCAGTACTTGACCGGATTGGAGCGGCACCCATAGAGAGTGACCGGCGGGCGGCCGGTAATCAGGAGCCACTAATGCGGAGCCGTGAAAAGGCATCAAACCCGACTCGATCTCGCATGTCAGGCGAGCGCGGCGCTGAAATGGTTGAAGTGTGCTTGATCCTCACGCCCCTGTTGTTGCTTACGTTCCTTCTGCTCAATCTTTCGATGGCCATCTTCCTGCGCAGCACGTTTCAGCAGGCCGTCCGCGAAGGCGCCCGCTACGCGATCACCGGGCAAACCACTACGCCGACGACTTGTCAGGACACTTCGATCAAGACGGTGGTAGCACAGAATGCCATCGGCTTCCTGAACACCGGGCAAGGGGCCGCGGCGGTGCACGTAAGATTCAGAAACCCGGCAACCGGCGCCATAGACTCCAACGCCGCGGGAAACATCGTCGAGGTCTCGGTCGAAAACTATCAATATGGCCCGCTGGCGAGATACGGGCTTTTTGCCGCAAAACTTGGGATCTGGGCGCGCGCAGCCGATGTTATGGGAGGGCTGCCCATCCTGCCCAGTATCTGCCTGGCAGAGTAGGTGAGGAATAACATGAGCATCCACAGAAGATCGACCAAGGCGCGGCAAGGTGTCGCGATTATGGAGTTTACGTTCTCGCTGGTGTTTCTGATCCCGCTCCTGCTGGGTGTCTTCATCTTCGGATTCAAGTTGATCCGCAGCCTTGAGATGACACAGGTCACTCGCGATTTGGGCAACATGTACCTTCGCGGCGTAGACTTCAGGGGAGCAGGGGCACAGCAAACCGCTCAGACCTTGGCCGAGGACTATAACATGACGGCCACCGGCACCAGCGTGGCGATCCTGTCCAAGGTTAAGCTAATCACCGCGGGGGACTGCACGGCGGCTAACGCGGTTGCCCCCGTGGCCGCCGGCAATTCATGCGCCAACATTGGCAAATTGGTATTTATGGAGCAGTTGCTGGTTGGTAATACCGGCGCGGGGTCGAGCCACTTCGGCGCGCCGCCGGTGCAGCCCGCCAGTTGCACGCCAATAGCTGCAGGCACGCCCTGCGTATATACCGTTACCATCAAGGACCTGGGCAGAAACGCTAACGCCCAGACGACCGCCTTTCCGATGGTTCTCAACGCGGGAGAGTTCGCCTATGTGGCGGAGATGGTAAATCAAACCCCGGATTTGAATATCCCTGGGCTGTCCGGAGGACCCTTGGTATATGCCCGAGCGATTTTCTAGGTGCGCAATCAGGAGGCAAATATGAAAACCAATCACCGAGCTGTTGGGAATAGTAAGGGTTTTGTATCCGTCTACATGGCCTTCAGCTCATTTCTTTTGATCCCGATGGCTGGGCTGGCGATCGATTTCAGCGTTCTGTATAGCGTGAAGGCCAGGTTGCAGACGGCTGTGGACGCGGCTGCCGTCGGTTCCGGAAACACGCTCAATCGGGGCGCTGTGATGGACACCGCCGCGGTAAACGATGTGGCACTGCGCTTCTTCAACGCCAATTATCCAACAGGCTACTGGGGAACAACGCAGGTATCTTACAACTCAAACCCGGTACAAGGCGCACTCGGGGTACGTACCATCACAATCGACGCGTCAGAACATGTGCCGATGCTGTTCCTGCGCGTGTTGGGCATCAGCCAAAGCACGGTAGGCGCTCTGGCGCAAGTGACGGTTCGGTACGTCAACATGATCTTGGTTGTGGACCGCTCAGGATCGGTTGAGCGGGCAACATTTAACGGGGTAGCGACCACCACAATTGTCGCGGCCGCCTTGCACCAGTTTGTCGACCCCAGCGACGGCAGCAAGTCGCCTTATTTCAACGATGGGCGCGACAACATTGGCATGCTGACCTTCGGCGCCACTTGGGATCTCGACTTCCCAATGTCTTTGACTTTTCAAAGCGGCACGCCTCATATTGGAACCACAATCGATAACATCGACTGGAATACCAACAACAGCACGAATACGGGGGACGGATTGTTCCATGGCTACCGGCAACTCGTCAAATTGGCCCAGCCGGGCGCACTGAATGTGATCATTCTGCTTACCGATGGCAGACCCTCCGCATTCAGCGGGACCTTTCCGGTGAGCGCCGGCGGTACATGCACAGACAGGACGGACAAAGTCGGAGTTCTGGATGCCTCAGTCAACCAAGGCTGGCCCCCGCCGACGTCCCTCGGGAACACGAACGGCGTGGTAATGAGCACGTTCCAAGGCAACGGGAAGGAGGGCCTCCTTAGTAGCGCCGTAGCCAACAACGCTGGTTGCAGTTTTCGGGGCGACCTAACTGCCGTGCACAACGATGTTGGCAGTTTTCCCCTCTCGGTTACGCCACCCGACGACAACCCACTTAACCTTCAATTCTTCACTACGCTAACAACAAATGCGGATTTGACAACTTTCACCGGGGCAGGAACAAGCACCTCGAGCCCGCGGGCGGTCCGCTACGCCGCCTTTAACGTCGCCGACAACATAGCCACGACGATCCGCACCGATCTCAATATAGCCCCAGTCATGTTCGTGATCGGCCTGAATAACAACAACGGCGAGGAGCCGCTTGACAAGGATTGGCTAGCCCGAGTCGCGAACGATAGAGACTTTTTGGATGCTAGCGGCAACCATGTCTATCAAGCTGCTCAAACGCGCGGCTATTACTTTAACGTTGATGCCGGCGGCATCGGCACAGCATTGCAACAAATTGGTTCCCAGATCCTTCGCCTTACGAAGTGATCTGCGCCGCGACCCTAAGAAGCTGTAAAGCAGATTCGCGACGCACAAGCGAAACCGCCTGTGCCACCACCGCAAGGGTCTGCTTGCAATGGTGGCCAGGCGGTTTGTCTCGGGCCTCAGACCGGAGCGGTCGCCCGCTTGGCCGCGGCTCCCGGCATCTTTAGAAAGTCATCTTCGCGCCCAGTTGCATGCCGCGCGCGCCGCCGTTCACTCCGGTGATGTAGCCGTAGTTAGAATTGGAAACATCGGTGGTCGGATTGCTGAATTGCGGCGTGTTGGTGACGCTGAAGGCCTCGCCGCGAACTTCCATTTTCATCCTTTCCGTAAAGTTGAAGATCTTGAAAATGGAGGCGTCCAGGTTGAAGAAGCCCGGCCCGGACAGAATGTTGCGGCCAGAACTGCCGAACCGCACTCCCGTGGGCTGCAGGAAGCTCGACTGGCTGAACCAGGCGCTGCCGCCCTTAGACGGCGTGTTGATGCCGCCTAAGATGGCCACCGGGCCCACCTGGTCGGCGGTCTGGGAGGCGCCCGGGGTGTTCAAGGCGGAGCCGTTGGCGCCGAAGGTCATGGGCGTGCCGGTCATCAACGTCAGAATCCCGTTGACCTGCCAGCCTCCGATGGCCTTGGCCATCAGGCCGTGATTCATCCATTTGCGCCCGATTCCGAAGGGCAGATCGTAAATGTAGCTCTGCACAAACGTATGGCTGCGGTCGAAATCGGTGCGCGCATAGGAGCGGCGCGCGTTGATGTACTGCCAGATTCCGCCGTCATCGCCGGTCTGATAGCTCATTCCCTTGGCAAAGGTGTAGGCCGTGGTGATGGACAGGCCATTGTAGAATCGCCGGTTCAACTTCACTTGAAGGCCGTTGTACATGGAGGAGTAGCCATTGAAATACACCGTGGTATCCGCGGTGCGGCCGTACTGCAGGAAGAGCGGCCGGCCGTTCACGCCCAGCCCCATCAAGGCCGCGGTGTTGGGGACGTTCAGGTTGTAGGTGGATACCGAGCGTACCCCGTGGTTGCCTACATACGCGACGTCCAGCGTGAAGTGCACCGGCAGGGCCTGCTGCACCGAGAGGTTCCACGACTCCACATAGGGGTTCTTGAAGTTCTTCGGGATCACGATATCGGATTGCGTAAGCGACGGGTTGGTGATGATGCCGTTGACGGAATCACCGCCAACTGCGGGGCAGGGAAGCCGGTCGCCATCGAGAAGAACTGCCCGTTGCCGGTGACTGCCGGCGCAAAGTTGCTGGCGCCCGTGACGAACTGGTTGTTCTGTTTCACCGGAAAATTGTAGGCGTACGTGTTATCCGGGAATGGCGTGTAGCTCATGCCGAAACCAGCGCGGATCACCATGGAATTGTTCAGGCGGTAGGAGAGTCCGGTGCGCGGCGCGAAATACTTGTAATTCGTCTGCAGACCGAGGTTCATCGGAACGCTGCCCACTCCCGCCAGTTCCAGCGTGTTGTTGCTTGGGTTGTAGTTGGAGAAGCCGGCCGGGAAGTGCGGCGTGGCCGGCGGGTAGAACTCCCAGCGGAGGCCTATATCCAAGGTCAGCTTGGACGAAACCTGCCATTTGTCCTGCACAAAAGCAAAAAACTGGTTGCCGCGCAAAGCCGGGAAATAGGCGGCGATATCGCGTCCGCCGTCCGATGGCTGGTCCAGCAGGAAGCTGGCCATGTTGTTCACCAGCCCGGTCTTGGGCTGAACGCCGCCCGGTCCCGGATTCAGTGACGTCTGCGCCGTGCCGAAGTTGAACAAGCCGCGCGGGTTGATGGTCTGCGTCTGCAGCAGATCGTCGCGCAGGCGCCGGAAATCCGCGCCCCACTTCACCGTATGGTTGCCCAACGTCTTGGTAAACGTGGCTACGGTATCGATGTTGGTTTCGGCGCGGTGCCACGGCACGGAGGCCGAGTAACCCACCAGCGGCGTGCTGAAGCCGCCGTTGATGTTGATGCTGGCCAGCCCGCTGGTCCATTGGTCGATGTTGACTCCCGGAATGCCGAGGTCCTTTGACGCCGTGGTGCCGAAGTCGGAGTTGAGCGCATCGTTATGGTAATGCGCCACGCCAACGCGGAACTCGCCGATCAGAGTGGGCGAGAAGATCCGGTTGTAATTGATGCCCGTGCTATAGGTCTTCTGAATGCCGGTGCCTTCGAAAGCCCCTTGCGCGAAACCGCCGGCGATCCCGAAAATGGGCGCCTGGAAAACCACCGGTCGCGAATAGCTGAAACGCCCACTGAGGCGTCCCTTGTCCGACGAGGCGTCGTCAATCTTCACATCGAACGAATTGGTGTCCTTCGTAAACGGCAGGAGCGCGAAGTAGTTGTTGCTGGGGGCCGAATCGCTGGACGCCTGGTTGGGCGCCGGCACCAGGTTCATGATCTTGGCGGCGATGGGACTGATCCGGTTGGAGGGGATGATGTTCCCGGCAAATGGCGTCCGGTTGGTGCCGTCCGCGTTCCCTGTGGCAGGGTCATACACCGTCACCGGAGCCGCCAGCGACAGCCCCGAGCTCAGGTTGCCCGTGCGCCAGCTCGCAGGCGGTATGGTGCCCAGGTTGGTGTTGGCTTCGTGGTCGGTGACTCGCAGAAAATCGCCGAAGAAGAAGATCTTGTTCTTCCTGATGGCGCCCCCCACGTTGCCGCCGAAATAGTTGCCGGCCAGGTGTCCTACCGAGACGTCGAAGAAGTTGCGCGCGTTCAGGGCGCTGTTGCGCAGGAACTCGTAACCCGCGCCGTGCAGTTCGTTGGATCCGGATTTCAGCATGACGTTGGTATTGGCGCCGCTGGCGCGTCCCAACTCGGCTTCGAAGTTGCTGGTGGAAACGTCCACCGCCTGGATCGCTTCCACGGGCGGCACGATGATCTGCAGCAGCCCGGTGCGCTCGTTGTTGTCGATACCCTCCACCTGGTAGCTGTTGCCCATTCTCATCTGGCCGTTGACTTCCGTCTGCAGCGAACTGGAAGCGTTGAAAAACTGCGAATGCTGGAATGAGGCGCGCGTGGTTCCGGGCACCAGGTTCAAAAGAGACTGATAGTTCCGTTGCGTGCCCAGCGGCAGGGAGGCCGTCTGGATGGACTCGATCTTGGCGCCGGTGTCGGCGCGGTCGGTTTGCAGCAGCGGAGGCGCGCCCGTCACCTCGATGGTTTCGGTCACGTTGCCGGGCGTCAATTGAAGATCGACGCGCGTGCTGCTGTTGACGATCAAAGTGATGTCCTTACGGGTTTCTTTCTTGAAGCCGGCTTCCTCCACGCTGACCGTGTATTGGCCGGGCGTCAGATCCGGGAACGTGAAGTTTCCGCTCTCGTTGGTCTGGGTATCGCGGACCGCACCCGTGTTGACTTCGGTGATGGCTACCTTGGCGCCGGCGATTACGCCGCCGGTGATGTCGGTAACGGTGCCCAGCAGCGTTGCATTAACCGCCTGGGAATAAGCTGAACTGGCGCTGAATACCGCCAGCACAAGAGGAAACAAGATCGAACGTAGATCTTTCATAGGCACAACTCCCATTTCAATAGGTTTTCGTTGGGGAAGGGACTTGGCAGTACCCACCCCTTTGCAGGCGATTATAAGATCTATCACACCCCGTATGCAAATGCCGTGCTGTGCTAGGATCGTTTTTCCATATGCTTCTGCCCGCGGCACCGGCCGTCAAACCGGGCATCCCCGGACTGCGCTGGTGGATCGCGGGCCTCATCTTTCTCGCCACCCTGATCAACTTCGTCAACCGGCTGACCATCTCGGTGCTGGCGCCGGTCATCATCCAGCAATTGCACCTGAGCAGCGTCCAGTTCGCCGGCATCACCAACTCCTTCCTGATCGCCTACACCGCCAGCCAGGCCCTGTCCGGCAAACTTTACGACCGCATCGGAAACCGCCGCGGGTTTAGCCTGTCGATCGTGGTGTGGTCCGTGGCTTCGATGCTGCACGCCTTCGCCACCGGCCTCTTCAGCCTGAATTGCTTCCGGTTTCTGCTGGGATTGGGGGAGGCGGGCAACTGGCCGGGGGCGGCCAAGGTGATCGGCGAATGGTTTCCGGCGAGGCAGCGGGCGCTGGGGATGGCGATCTTCAACAGCGGAACCTCTATTGGTTCGGTAGTGGCGCCGCCTTTGATCGTCTGGCTGCAGTTGCGGGTTGGATGGCCGGACACGTTCCTGGCCGTGGGCTCGCTTGGGTTCGTATGGCTGGTACTTTGGCTGACCTTTTACCTGCCGCCAGAGCGTCATCCCAGAATCACTCCGGCGGAATTCGCGCTGATTCAGGAGGACCGCGATCCGCCCGCGGGCAGGCGTTTTTCCTGGATGGAATTGCTCCGCTACCGGCAGACGTGGGCGCTCGTGCTGGCGCGGTTCTTCGCCGATCCGGTATGGTGGCTCTACATCACATGGCTGCCGTTGTATCTTTACCAGGTGCATGGATTCAGCCTCAAGCAGATCGGCATGTTCGCCTGGGTTCCCTATGTGGCGGCGGATGCCGGAAGCCTGTTCGGCGGCTGGATGTCGGGTTGGCTGATGGAGCGCGGGTGGACGGCCAACCGGGCGCGGAAAACGGTAATCCTCTTTGGTGCTGCCTGCATGTCGGCCGGGCTTCTGGCGGCCGTAGTCCACACGGCGGCGGGCGCGCTGGCATTCATCGCCGTGGTGCTGTTCGGCTTCCAGACATGGATCAACAACGTGCAGACCCTGCCCAGCGACTATTTTCCGGAGGCCGCCGTGGGGTCTGTAGCCGGGCTCGGCGGCATGGGCGCCGGCATTGGGGCGATGTTGTTTACCCAGGCCACGGGGTTCGTAGTGGATCATTATTCTTACACGCCGATGTTGGTGATGGCGGGGTTGCTGCCCGCCGTGGGCACAACGATCCTGTTCGTGCTCGGCGGACCGGTCCGGCGTTTGTCATTTGAACGGTAGGATAGACGATCGCTTTGTGTCGTCTGTCAAAAAGGAGGAGCTGACGTGAAGAACTACATGGATTTGACAGGCAAGGTCGCGCTGATTTCGGGCGCGTCGTCGGGTATTGGAGCCGCCACGGCGGCAGTATTCGCCGACCTGGGCGCCAGGGTGGCGATCGGATACCACCAGAACCGGAAGGGCGCCGAACAGGTGCAGGACGGCATCGTGGCCGCCGGTGGGCAGGCGATTGCGCTCTCAGCCGATGTGCGCGAAGCGGCCGGCATTCGCGCGCTGGTGGAGGGCGCCACCCAGCGGTTCGGGCCCATCGACATTCTGGTGAACAACGCCGGTTCGCTGGTGGAGCGCATGAAGCTTCGCGAGATCACGGCGGAAAAGTGGGACAACATCATGAACCTCAACCTGAAGAGCGCCATGCTTTGCTCGCAGGCGGTAGCGCCCACTATGATGGAGCGGAAATCGGGCGCCATCGTCAACATCGTTTCGATTGCGGGCCGCAACGGCGGAGGGCCAGGCGCCGGGGCTTACGCCACCGCCAAGGGCGGGCTGATTTCGTTCACCAAAGCGCTGGCGAAAGAGATGGCCCCGTTCGGAGTCCGGGTGAACGCCGTGTCGCCCGGTGTGATCGATACGCCGTTCCATGAGGTCTTTTCCACGCCGGAGATGATCCGAAGTTTTGTGGCGGGGATTCCGATGAGCAGGACGGGCAAGTCGCTGGAGTGCGCCACGGTGATTGCCTTCCTGGCGTCGGCGGCGGCCAGCTATATTGTTGGCGAGACCGTTGAGGTGAACGGCGGCCAGTTGATGCTGTGAGCAGCCGTCAGCCTGTCAGCTTTGGATCCGCAGGAGGCGTTCGGGCTATAGTCCGGTTTCAGTTAGCTGCTGGCGGGCGTTTGCCAACCAGGAAGCCGCTGATGTCGATGTTGTCAATCACCGCCAGGCCGGCGCCCGGTCCTGAATCCGCGCTTGTGCCCTCATCGAAGACGATCTCGATACTCTTAATCTTTGCACCCGCCGCGATGGGCGGGGTTGCCTGTGCGGGGCTGAATCTTATGCGCGACCACGCAGCCGGGTCTTGAGGGGCGGGGGTTACCGTCCCACCTGTTGAACAGTTGCCGACAAAGTGAGGGCCGTCGGTAGCCGTGACATTGAACCGTGGAGCGCCGCCACCGCAATGGGTGCCATTGCGGAAGTCGAAACCGAATTCGGTGATTGTCATGCCCGCTGCGCCCTTGATGGTCGCTCCGGCGGAGGAGCAATCTTGCAGCGGTCCGTTCTTTGACAGAAGAAGACCGAAATGCGGGTCTTTCTTGTTAGGGTTATCCTCTGGATTGACGGCATTACTGTTGAGACCTCCGTTATCCGGCAGGCCCATACCCTCGAGCCACGCCGCAGTGACGATATTGGAACCAGCAGGGTACCCTGTTCCGCAATCGCCAGCCTTGCCGACGAATGTCGACGGATGGACCTCGAACGGGTCGGCCGCGACCGCGGAAGGCGCGGCGGCTAAACACAGAACTACCGCGATGAGGATCAGCGGTTTTTTCATAGGTATTCTCTTTCAAGCCCGACAAACACTCGGGAGCAAATCAGCGACAATGATGAGTGTTACCAGAGATTGAACAGAATTACAATCACCCGATGATTCCAAAGCTATGGTTCTGTAGTTTTCGGTACTTTGCGGCTACGCGCAGGTTTACCCGCCGAATCGCGTCTCACCAGGGCTGATCGACACGGCGTTCCATAAGCCTCATCGCAGCGTTCTAGAATAGGGCGTGCACAGTCCGCTTCCCGGCGAATTACGCGATCGCATCCGGCGTCTCGAAAAAGAGGCCCAAACCTGGAAGCAGAGGCACGAACTCCTGCTCGACGGGCTTGCCGAGGCAGTCTTGATCCACGAAGCCGGCGGCAGACTGGTGGCGGTGAACCCGGCGGCGGCCCGGCTTACCGGCTTCAGCCACCAGCAGCTTCTGGCCATGAACTTCCGCCAACTGCTCACTCCTGAGTCCTGGACCAGGATTCTGGGATTGATGGACCAGCCACGCTTTTCCACTGAGGGGGAAATGGTGGCGCAGTCGGGCGCCGTCATCGGCGTGGAACTGCGGGCCGCGGTGGCGCGTCTGGCCGATGGGTCCGTCACCGTGCAATATGCCGCCCACGAAACGGCGCCGCGGCGGCGCGTGGAGGAGGCTTTGCGCCACAGCGACTCCCGGTTCCGGCTGATGGCGAAGAACCTCACCGAGATGGCTCTGACCTACGACATGGACCGGCGGCTGACTTTTGCCAACGCGGCGGCTCAGACGCTAACCGGGTATTCCGTGGCTGAACTAGAGCAGGCCCAATTCATCTGCTGGGTTCATCCGGAAGACCGCGACCGCATGCTGGGCCACTGGGAGAGGCTTTTTGAGGGCAAGTCGTTCCTCGAAGAGGAGTACCGGCTGATTACCAAGGACGGACGCATGAAATGGGTGGAGTCGTCCTGGGGGCCCATGCTGGACGATGCCGGCAGCCAGGTCGGTGTGCAGGGGCACGAACGCGATGTCACTGGGCGCCGTATGGCCGAGGAGACGTGGCGCCAATCCGAACACCGTCTGCGCGTCAACGAGGAGCGCTACCGAAGCTTGTTTGAGGACTCCCCGTTTCCCATGTGGGAGGAAGATTTCTCCGGCGTCAAGCAGTACGTGGATGACCTGCGGGCCCGCGGTATTACCGATTTTAGAGTCTACCTCAACCAAAATCGCCAGGCCGCGATGGAATGCGTGCGCCGCGTGAAATTGCTGGACGTCAACCGCGCGGCGCGCCAGTTTTATGGCGTGGAGGAGAAGGAGGAACTGCTCGGCGATCTGACCACTCTCTTCGACGATCGGGCTTACGAAAACTTCTGCGAAGAAATCGCCGTGCTGGCCGAAAACAATTCGACCTATCAAGCCGAACTGCAGGTGCGGAGAATCCGCGGCGACGACCGCACCGTGAACATGATCGTATCGCTGGCCTCATCGTCACGCTCGGACTGGTCGCGCGTAGTCGTCTCCTTCTTCGATATCACCGATCGCAAGCGCCTGGAAGAGCAACTGCTGCAGTCGCAAAAGCTGGAGAGCCTGGGGCGATTGGCCGGCGGAATCGCCCACGATTTTAACAACCTGCTGATGGTGATCGCCGGCTACAGCGACCTGCTGTTGGGCTCACTCGACAACCCGGAAAGGCTGCGCCATGGCCTGATGGAAATCAAGGGCGCCGGCGAACGGGGCGCGGACCTCACCCAGCAACTGCTGGCCTTCAGCCGCAAGCAGATGACGCAGCCGCGGGTCCTCAGCTTGAATGCCGTCATCGAGGAATCCAAGGGTCTGTTGCAACGCGTGATCGGCGAAGACATCCGCCTCGTGATCGCGCTCGATTCCGCGGCGTGGGCCATCAAGGCCGACCGTGGGCAGATGCACCAGGTGCTGATGAACCTGGTGGTCAACGGCCGCCAAGCCATGCCGGACGGCGGCACTTTGACCATCAGCACGGGCAATGTCTACGTGGGGAGCGACCTCAGGGAAGAGCCCGAGGGGGCCAATACGAATCCCTATCTACGGCTGCGAATCCGCGACACCGGAGTGGGGATGGACGAGCAAACCCGGCAACACGTTTTCGAACCGTTCTTTACAACCAAGGGATCTCGCAAGGGGACCGGGCTCGGACTGGCAACGGTCTTCGGGATCGTGACACAGAGCGGCGGCTTCATCTTCGTGGACAGCGAGCCAGGCCATGGGGCCACGTTCAGCGTCTACTTCCCCCGCAGCGATGCCCCCGCAACCGGCGATGTCTTGGGCGACACGCCGCGCCAGGCCCTTCGCGGCTCCGGAACGGTGTTGGTGGTGGAAGACCAGGACGAAGTCCGGCTGCTTACCTGCGCCGTTCTCCGCGATCTCGGGTTCGAAGTGATCGAGGCCAGCGATGGCATGGAGGCGATGCTGGTATCGGTCGAGTATAAGAAGACGATCCGCCTGCTGGTGACGGATGTGATCATGCCGGGAATCAACGGCCGCGAGCTGGCCGTGCGCCTGGCCCCATCCCGACCGGAGATGAAGGTGATCTACATGTCCGGCTATACCGACCGCATCATGAGCGCCGATGGCGTACTGGACAGCTCCGTAGCCTATTTGCAGAAGCCTTTCTCTCCGGAAATGCTGATCCAGATGGTCCAGCGGGTGCTGCCGGCGCAGTAGCGCGGGCCTCCTGGAGGGTGTGGTTGTCTACACCCGGACGCCGTGTCTACCAGGCCTTTCCGCATTCGCGCGCGGATGCGCCCGCTGCTCCACCCGTGACTGCAAGGGCAGCGCCTGTATCTACATTGTTGACACATGCGAAGAAACCTGTCAGTATGCATATACATAGTGCAGACAGGAGATCGTCCATGAAAGGCGTCGTCAAGAAATGGGGCAACAGCGCGGCCGTGCGTATTCCCGCCTCCGTCCTGGAGTCCCTCCATCTCGCGATCGATGAGGCCGTCGATGTGCGCGAGGAAGCAGGCCGGATCGTGATCGAGCCACTCCGCGAAAGAGCGTATCGCCTCGATGACCTCCTGAAAGGCATCACCGCCAGGAATATTCATGGGGCGGTTGATTTCGGTGGTCCGGCGGGCAAGGAAACCTGGTAATGGCAGGCGCGTATATACCCGATGCCGGCGACCTCGTGTGGCTGCATTTCACGCCTCAGGCCGGTCGCGAGCAGGCCGGGCACCGCCCCGCCCTCGTCTTGAGCCCATATCTCTATAACGGCAAGACCAGCCTCATGCTCTGCTGTCCGCTGACGACTCAGATTAAGGGTTACCCGTTCGAAGTTGTCCTCGCGGGCGACCCGCCAGGCGCCGTCCTTGCCGATCAAGTGAAAAGCCTCGACTGGCGTATCCGGAAGGCAAAGCGCAAAGGCGCCGTTTCCCCAACTGAACTCGCGGAAGTCCGCGCGAAGGTCAGGGCGCTGATCGGATAGCCAGGCCGCCGTCCATCAGCCGCCTCAAACAGCCTCTTTGTCCTGCAGCCCAAACCGGCTCAGCCCCCCATCCTCAAAGTCGCCGCCATTGAAACCGGCGGTGAGCCGGGGCATATCCGCGATTCACACGGTATGCCAAGCCGTTTGATAGCGGACCGCCCGCCGCAAACGATCGGCGACCGGCTGCCAGACTCCGCGATCGACAAGAGCCGAGTGACGTCGGACGGCAATCCGGTGACGCCCTCTGCGGCTGTGACGGCCGCCTGATGGGCGGATCCCCCCGTAGAGTGACCGTAATGACCGACAATCAAACCCGCCTTCGGTTCCCGTCTGCCGGGTTTAGGCCTGAGGCGCGCTTACCCTTGAGCGGCTTTCCCCAACACCTCGCGCAGCCGGCGAGCCACGATCATGTCTTCGCCGGGTTGCAGCATCCATACACCCACCACGATGGTATTGACGTCGGCCGGTATGCCGGCGGAAGCTCCGGTGGCTCTGCCCGTCGAAGGGTTGAGTTCGATCGCGGGAGTTCCGCCACGGAGCTCCGCCATCACGTCGCGAGGCGAGATCTTCAACTTCTCCTGGCTGTAGCGAATCAGCAGATGCGGCACATGGTTCGCCACCGGAGGAATGGAAACCTCCGTCTGTAGACTGGGGAGTCCTTTGAGATGGGTAGCGATCCGGTCGGCGCGCCGCCGGAATTCCTTCTCCAGCCCGTCGTCCGTCTGTCCAAGAAGCCAGTCGACGGCCGCCACCATCCCGACGATTTGTTCTTTCGCCACCTTCATGCCGCGGCCGACTCCATCGAACGGGTTGTTGCTGGCCGCGGCGGCGGCAATCAGGTCCTTCCGCCCCAATAACAAACCCGCGTTCTGCGGACCCCGGATCCCTTTTCCGCCGGAGAACGTCACCAGGTCGAACCCCATTTTGGTGTAGTTCCACAGGTTCGAAATCGGCGGAACGTCGGCTGCCGCATCGTTGAAACAAGGCACGCCGTGGGCGTGTGCCACCCGAATCCAATCCTCGCGGCCGATCCGTCCCTGTTCCGCCGCGTTGTAGAAATGCGCCATCACGGTCCGTTCGCCGAACGCCGCCTCGTACTCTTCCAGCGTCTCTACTTCCACCGTGCGGACGCCGCAACACAGCAGCGCCTGGTCATAACCGTACCGGTGCGTCTTCTGGACCAGCACTTCGTTCTTGAGGTGGGCCACTTCGATGGGGATGGCGCGAATTCCGCAATGGTTGGCCGCCGTCAGACATCCGGCGGTGCCCAGGGTCAGCGCCGAAGCCGCTCCGGCCGTTACCATGGCCGCCTCGCAATGCAGCTTTTTGGCCAGGTATTCACCCGCGGCCTTTTGCAACTCCACCAGGCGCACCGGGGTTTCCGCCGCGCGCGCCACCGCCGCCTGCACCGAGTCCGGCATGATGGATGCCGTGAGGTTAGTGTACGTGCCGGCCGCGTTGATGATCTTGGTCACGCCCAGCTTCTCGTAGTAGTCCTCCCCGCGTTGGTTGGCGGAATGGTTGCCGGAATGGGCGCCGGAATGAGCCGCGGAATCTGCCGCGGCCTGCGCTGCTCGCAGCGATTGAGCCTGGCTCAGGACCCCACCCGCGGTCATGAGGTTTCGCATCGTACCGAAAAAGTTTCTGCGTCCAAACAAGCGGTTCATCTTAGACCCTCCTGGTTTACACTCTGCTGGAGCACGCCCCCGAGCAAGTCCATTTCGTATTCGATGGAGACAATGGGCGGACGCGCGTAATGCCATGTAACGCCGTGCTGTCCGGCAGGCCCGATGTGCGGCAGAATCTCCGCTGCCAGCAAAGCGTTCACGTCGTGCACGGTATAGATATTGGTCACTGAAACCTGGTCCCAGGTCGCGCCGAGGCCGCGCAGTCGCCCTTCCACCAGGCCCAGCACACAACGCGCCTTGTCCGCCAGCGCGTCAGGCGACGTCTCGCCGCGGCGCACCACGTCATCCGGGCCGGCCGCCCCCTCCGGCAATTCGCCGGCTCCCGACACCACAAAGGAAGTCGCGGCGCCCTCCGCCGGCACCGTGCAGGCGAACGAATAAAGCGAAGGCTCCGGCGGCGGATCCACTGCCGGTGCGACGTTGGTGCGGGCCACCGGGTTGAGGCCGTCAACCATCATGTCCCACGACTTCAGTACCTCTACATAGCCGGCGTTAAACTCTTTGAATCCCGAAAAGGAGAACGGCTCCGGCGACCGCAGCGCGATGGCGCACAACGCCGCCCGGGGCCGCCCGGCAGCGCGCAGGTGCGCATCCACCAATGCAAAACCGGCCATCACTGGGATGGCGCGCGCCAGGCGCACGTGCTCGATGGTGAATCCCGGCGCCGCTACCACGCCAGCCGAGTAGGCGCTGCCGCCCCGTAAGAATGAGTACCCACCGCGAGCGTTGGAAAGGAGCATCAGAGGCCAGTGTAGTACAGCTTGTACACCGTATTGTATACCCGGGTCCCCCTTTCGCGAGTCACTGGTTGCCCGACGTCATCGCCTGCGGCTTCTCCGGTGCAGTCGCTGATGAAGATGTTGCCTTGCGGATCCCACGTAACATCGGCCGGCTACCGGAACTGTCCGTCGAAGGCGGGACGGGGCAAGGTGACGCGAGTCCCTGGCGCGGCTTAGTCCGAGGCGTCCTTCTTGCGGCCGAACACCATGGTCACCCGGCCTTCCGGACTGAACCTGACATCAGGTCCGAGCCCCTGCGCGGCGAAAAGGGTAGCCGGAAAATATCTCATGCGGCCTCCAGGCGCGCCGCCCTGATTGCCTCATCGATCCGCAACACGCGGCGCGGGGACCAAGTCGCGCTGCCTTAACCAGTCCGCGTCCGGGTCATCTTACGCTCCCAACACGTGAGGAAGGCGCTGGAGTTCGCCGGCGCTGCTGTCGTTCGGCACCGAGCACCCAGGCGTCAGGATGAACTTTGGCCCGGCCGATTGTGCCGCGGATTTCCATTGAGCCTGCAGTTCGGCGGGCGTCAGTTTCCGGTAGTTGACCTCATCGATGCCGCCGGCGATCGTCATCGGGTACCGCTTTCGCACGTCCGCGATCGGGATGCCGGAGACGTGCAGCGAGTAGTTGATGATGGGCGCCGGGAATCCGTCGAATAGGCCGAGATATGCGGGTTCCACGTGCAGGTGCAGGATATTCAGCCTGGCTCCGACGATTCCGTGCAGGATGCGCTTGTCGAACGGCTGGCTGAATTTCACGAAATCCTCCGGTGTGAGTTCCGACGCATTGGCATTCGCCACCGAAAGCAGCACGCCGGATGCGCCCGTGGCCAAGGCACGTTTGGCGTGCGCGATCTCCGACTCCGTGATCACGTCAAGCGCGTTCAGCAAGCCTTGCGGGTTTTCCGACTTCAAGCGCAGCACTTCCTCCTTGGACGACAGCTTTTCCGCCACGTTCCAGGGGTTGAAGAGGGTTTCGATAAAGTAAGCCTTGCCACCGAGTCCGTCGCGAATCAGTTCCAGCGCGCGAATCTGTTGTGGGAACGGGTTCCGCTCCGGTTTCAGCTCATACCATTTGCCCTTGGGCTTCGGGTACGGAAAATCGCTCATCACTTTGACGATGTCCGTCCGGTACGCCTCATGAAAAGCCAGCGTCGCCTTGGCATGCGCCTCGGGCTCGGTGAGGCCGAAGTGATGCCAGATACTGAATGGGGGCCGATCGACATCGCCGCCTTTCAGCGCCAGATCCACGCGTTCTTTGGACGTCAGGCTGGTACGTCCCAAAGCCAGCGGCGCTAAAGCCGCACTGAACAGGAATTGTCGTCTCAACATGAGGGGGTTGCCGCCTTCAGACGAATCATAACACCGCGGGGGCCGGCGGATCGGGGGTCGGGGGATGATGAAGCGGGTATGTGGGGCGGGTTGCTAACCAGGTTGCCAACAAGGTTGCCAACCTGGATAGCGTCGGGATAAACCGGGCGTGAAGTAGTGAATGAAAGAGTCACAGGAAAGGAGTAGCGAACCATCCTGGCCCGATCATGCGAGGGCGGTGGGCAACCCCGCACTTGAAGCGTTGGACAGGGCACATGTAGGCTGGGTATCCCTGAAGTTGATGAAATAATCAAAACCACAGGCGCCGACGGCGTCAGGTTGAGGCGGATTGCCAATCCGCCGCAGACTAACAACCTGCCCCACCAAGGGGTTTGGGCCGATCGCCATTATTTGGGAGACTTGCGGATTTCTGTTGCCCGGCAATGGGCTCTTTCACACAGCGGTCTCTTCTACCTACACAGCAATGCGGGCGCTGCGTGTGCGACCGGTCATCGGCAGGGAAGTTTGGCCCAAAGCCGCGTGGATGATGCCGTTTCTTTTCACCAACGGCTTGCCGCACTTACATTCCCAGGCCGGTTTCGCGGAGTTGATCCACTTGGTCCCGCATTCGCACACGTAAACCATCACCGACCGGACCGGATCTTTGGCCGGTGCCTTGTCAGAGGAAGACTCATGCAAAGTTCGCGACATGGCTTGTTTTCTCCTTAGGGAGGCACAACAGGGAGACACGGACAGAGAGACACGGACAGTGAGGTAGAACGATCCTAGGCAACGGATTTCGCGACTTTGGCCTGGAGGGACTGACGCCGATCGGTCCAACGCAGCCACGCCATGCCCAAGGCGCGTGTTACTTCGGCGGCATTGAATGGCGTTTGCAGCACATCGTAAGCGCCAAGGTTCAAAGCCTCCACCCACAAGCGCTCATCCGCCTGCTTGGAAGTTACGATCAGGTAGGGAGGATCGGGTAGAAGCGCCAGCGCCTCAACCATGTCTTTCCAGGTACCGGGATGCAGATCGCGCTCGCACAAGACGACGGGAATGCGGCCATTCCGCAAGATCGGCAGCGCCTCATCCAGGCTTCGGCTGGTTTCCAACGCCCACTTCATACCGGGGCAAAGTGGCCAGTCCGAGGAGCGGAAAATGCTTCTCAAAGAAGCGTGATCTTCTTGTTTGGGAAAAACCGACAGCGCGACGACGGCACCAGCGGTCCCAGCCTCGAATGCACTGAAATTTTTCATTTGATAACCCCGTTTAAGGAAGATCCACCCGAACTACCAAGAGCCGGAAGGCAAACCAGCCCTATCTTGCCCGGATCGAGGACAGCACCTGCGAAGCGGCAACCCAGTAAGCCGGAGAACGACTATATTGACCAGCTTAAGATTTAATGGCCGAAAAAGCAACCTTATTCGTTGGATTTTTCGGAAAAACGGGAAATTCAGCGCAATTTGTATCTAAAAAGCCCGTCGCGGCCGGTCAGCGGCTCAGCATGGCGAAGCCGAACAGGGTGTCGCCGGCGGCCACTACCAGATACTGTGTGCCGTCCAGTTCGTAAGTCATGGGGCCGTTGGTCACGGAGGCGCCGAGGTTGGCGTGCCACAGGGGTTCGCCGGTCTCGGTATGGAGCGCCACCAGGTTGTTGGAAGCGTCGCCTGCGAACAGCACTTTGCCGGCTGTGCTCAAAATACCGGACCGGCCGCTGCCGCCTTCCCATTGGTGGCTCCAGCGGATCTTACCGGTCTTATAGTCGATTGCCTGCAGCATACCCACGCCCCATCCACCGCGATCGTTGCCGCCCCAACCCTCCGGCTTGTCGCTGGGGTCATAGATGTAATACACGCTGAAGGCCCTGGAAGCGTTTACGTAAAACAGGCCCGTGTCCGGGTTGTAACTTGGCGGCGGCCAGTTAGCGGCGCCGCCCTGGTTGGGCGTAACCAGCGCGCCATCCAGTTGCGGCATCTTAGCGGGATCGGGAATCGGCTGGCCCTTGGAGTCAATGCCCTTGGCCCAGTTAGTCTTGACGAATTGGGATGTGACGATATTCTTGCCGGTGGCCCGGTCGAGCACGAAAAACCAGCCGTTGCGGCTGGCCTGCGCCACGAGTTTGCGCTTTTGGCCGTTGATTTCGGCATCGAACAAGACCGGGGTTTGAGTGGCATCCCAATCGTGGGTGTCGTGCGGCGAGGGTTGGAAATACCAGGCCATCTTGCCGGTGTCCGGGTTCAGCGCTACGATGGATTCGGTGAACAGGTTGTCGCCCGGCCGCGCCTTGCCCGCAATTACCGGCTGCGGGTTGCCGGTGGTGACGTAGATCAGGTTCAGTTCGGGGTCATAAGTTACCGGCTGCCAAGTCATGCCACCGCCGTGCTTCATGGCTTCCTCATTGGGCCAGGAGTCGGACCCGACTTCGCCTTTCTTTTGCGGCACCACGTACCAGCGCCACTGCCGGTCGCCGGTTTCGGGGTCGTGAGATTCGATGTAGCCGGGTTGGTCGAGGTCGTCGCCGCTCACACCGGTGATGACGTGGTTCTTGAGGACCACGGGCGCCACCGAACCGTAGTAGAACAGGTCGAGGTCGCAGATGGTCTTGTGCCAGCGCTCACTGCCATCCCTCATGTTCAATGAAACCAGATTGCAATCCGGTGTTTCGTAATACAGCCAGTTGCCCCAGGCGCCGACACCGCGGTTGCCGATGTGGATGCCGCCCTTGGATTGCCACTGATGGTGCCAGATCAGACGGCCGGTGCGC
>Ga0210402_10000958_pt1 | contig 30848 bp, 31 predicted proteins | sample IncBWC7MmetaG_FD_161055 | JGI IMG/M metagenome (GOLD analysis project Ga0210402, IMG submission 161055) | Forest soil microbial communities from Barre Woods Harvard Forest LTER site, Petersham, Massachusetts, United States - Inc-BW-C-7-M | ecosystem: Environmental > Terrestrial > Soil >...
GTCAGGTGATCGGCAAGCATCTGCAGGTGACGGATGCGCTGCTGGCGCGCACGCCGAACCTTGTGGCGGTGTCGTCGAACGGCGCCGGTTACGACACCATCGATGTCGATTCCTGCACGCGGCAAGGCATCATCGTGGTGAACCAGTCGGGCGGCAACAAGGAGGCGGTGGCGGAGCACGCGCTGGCGATGCTGCTGACCCTATCGAAGCGGATCATCGAGGTGGATCGGCGCATGCGCCGCGCGCCCGACATTCCGCGCAATGCATTCATCGGCACGGAGCTGCTGGACAAGACGATCGGCATTGTCGGAATCGGCAATGTCGGCGGCCGACTGGCGGAACTGTGCAAGGGCCTGTTCCGCATGCGTGTGCTGGCCTACGACCCGTATCTCAATGCCGCGCAGATCGCTGCGAAGGGTGCGGCGAAGGTGGCGACGCTGGATGAGATGCTGCGGCAGGCCGACTACGTTTCGGTGAACGCGCCCTATACGAAGGAGACGCGCAACCTGATGGGAGCGCGCGAGTTCGCCTTGATGCAGCCGCATGCGTATTTCGTCACCACCGCGCGCGGCGGCATCCACGACGAGGACGCTCTGGCCGATGCGCTGGGGGCGAAGAAGATCGCCGGCGCCGGGCTGGATGTTTGGGAGGATGAACCGCCCCCGCATGACCACAGGTTGATGGCGTTCGACAACGTGCTGGTCAGTCCGCACACCGCGGGCGCGACGCACGAATCGCGCGACAACATGGCGCGTTTTGCGGCGGAGCAGCTGATCGACATCCTGGATGCCAAGCGCCCGCCGCGGTTGATCAACCCCGAGGTGTGGCCGGCCTATTGCGATCGGTTCGAACGGATCATGGGTGGCCGGCCGCAAGGATAGCAAGAGATGCTCCCTCTCCCCTCTGGGGAGAGGGCCGGGGTGAGGGGTCGTGTTGCACCGTCGATGATGGCTGGCCCCTCACCCCAACCCTCTCCCCCAAGGGGGAGAGGGAGTCGGGTTATCCCTTTCCGTAGCGCCCTGCCGTCGCACCGGCGATGCGGCCGAATACCGACCCCGACATCAACCCCGCCCCGCCCAAATAGTTCTGGTAGAACACGCCACCCACCAACTCGCCGCCGGCGAACAGACCGGGAATGACGCGGCCGGTGGTGTCCTCCACTTCGCCGTCAGTGGTGATCTTCAATCCGCCGAAGCTGAACGTGATGCCGCAGGTGACGACAAACCCGCTGTACGGCGGCTTGTCGATCGGCAGCGCCCAGTTGGATTTCGGCGGCGTGATGCCCTTGGTGCACTTGCCGTCGAGGATCGCCGGATTGTAATCCCCCGGCTGGCACGCGGCGTTGAACTCCCGCACCGTGCGCACCAGGCCGTCGACACTGATCTCAAGCTTCTGCGCCAGTTCCTCGATCGTATTTGCTTCGGCCTTCGTCACCTGGCGGATGCGGTACTCGTCGCGCGTCATGTCGACGGTCTTCTTGTCGAAGATCTGCACCGCTGTCCGCTGCGGCTGCTTCATCACCTCGCGGCCGTACTTGGCATAGGTATGGTTGCGGAAATCCGCGCCCTCGTCCACGAAGCGCTCGCCATTCACATTGACGATGATGCCGATCGGATAGGAATGCTTCTGGTAGTTGTCGAGCACGACACGATCGCCAAACGGCGGCGCGCTGATGTCCCACTGCACGGCATGGCAGGTGGACCAGCCGCCGAATGCCGCCGCGCCGATTTCCAGCGCGGCCTTGATGCCGTCGCCGGTGTTGTGGCGGGTGCCGCGCACGCGCGCCATCTCCCAGCCAGGACCGTAGTAGCGCACGCGCATTTCGGGATCGGCCTCGAAGCCGCCGCAAGCGAGCACCACCGCCTTGGCGGAAATGTCCTCGTAGCCGTCGGGACCGAAAACGGTGACGCCGGTGACCCCGCCCTTGCGGTTTTGGATCAGCCGGCGCAGCCCGGTGTTGTAGCGAACCGTGATGCCGTTGCGTTCGGCGGATTTGAACAGGAAGTCGACAAGGCCCCAGCCGCCGCCGACTGCCTCAACCGCCATGCCGCCGAAGAAGTGCTGGATGCCGTTAACCAGATAGGACTGGCGTTTGAACATCGGAATCCAGCGCACGCCCTTCTTCGCCATCCACACCACGGTCTCGCGCGAACGGTTGACCAGCAGATCGGCGAGTTCCGGCTCCGAGAGGTTCTCGGTGACCTTCATGAGGTCGTCCATATAGATCTCCGCCGTGAAGGGCGGGATGTACATCTGTTTCGCCTCTGCGTCGGACAGATCGGCGAGCACGTCTCGACGCAGGTCCTCGACGCCATTGTGCACAAAGCGGAAGCCGCCCGCGGTGAAGGTGGAGTTGCCGCCGCGCTCCTCCTCGCTGGCCTTCTCCAGTACCAGCACCTTGGCACCCTGCTCCTGGGCCGCGAGGGCTGCGCACAGCGCGGCATTGCCCGCGCCAACCACGATCACGTCATACGGGCCTGCGTCAGCCATCGGAGCCTCCTGATCCTGCGTGACGCCTCCTTACGAACGGTTGCCGCCGCGCGCAAGGCGTCGCACAGTCCCGCCTCCCGGATCGGAGGGCCGCCTGAATGGACGAGGAAGCTTCGGGCCGCAACTGGCACGAGATCGTGGTTGACGTGTTGAAGCGCCACGACGTGCGCCTGACGACCTACGTGCCGGACAACGTGCTGCGGCCGCTGATCGATGCGGTGCACGCCGATCCGTTCTTCACCGCGTTCTCCTGCGCACGCGAGGAGGAGGCAGTGGGCATCATCTCCGGCGCATGGATGGGCGGGCTGCGGGGCATCGTGCTGATGCAGACCTCCGGCTTTGCCACGTTGCCCAATGCGATCGCCTCGCTCGCGGTGCCGTTCCAGATTCCCGTGCTGATGATGGTCTCCGAGCGCGGCACGCTGGGCGAATTCAACATCGGCCAATCGCTGGTGGCGAAGACGATGCGCCCCGTGCTGGCCGCACTCGCGGTGGAACACCACACGATGTCGCGGCTGGACGAGGTGGAGTTCATCCTAGATCGTAGCATCACGCAGGCGGTCGCCACGCAGGCGCCGTGCGTCTTCATCCTGTCGCCGCTGCTGACTGGCGGCAAGGTTTTCGCGAAGTGAGGCAGCCCATGTCGTTTACAACAAATCATCCGGCGAGCCGCGAGCAGGCCAAGGTGATGAACCGCTTCGACATCACCAAACGCATGGTGTTCCGGCTGCATCACGACGAGGCGGTAATCGGCGGGATCGGCTACACGAATTTCGACCTGTGGGCCGCCGGGCGCAGGCCACAGAATTTCTACATGTTGGGCAGCATGGGCTTGGCCGTGCCGATTGCGTTAGGGGTGGCGCTGGCACAGCCGCACCGCAAGGTGATCGCGCTCGAGGGCGATGGGTCGATCCTGATGCAGCTTGGCTCGCTGGCCACCATCGCGGGGCGCAGGCAGAAGAACCTTGCTGTTGTCGTCATGGACAACGGCACATATCAGATCACCGGCGGGCAGCTCACGTCGACCGAACTCGGTGCCGACATCGTTGCCATTGCGCGCGGCGCCGGGATCGTCCAGAGCGCTTGGGCTGCGGACGAGGGTGCGTTCGAGGAATTGATCGATCTTGCGTTGCGTGAGGACGGTCCGTGGCTGATCGGCTGCCGCATCGACAAGGAGAAGCCCGCCGAAACCACCGAACGCGATCCGCCACGCATCCGCGATCAGTTCATGCGTGGGTTGGGCGTGAAGAAGTAAGTTTCGTTTTCGAGCGTTCCAGTGCGGCGCGATCCCAATGACCCAGATCGGCTGCCGCCTTGTATGTACTCTGCAGGAAGTCCAGCAGGTGGTCATCCGGTGATGGCGCCTGACGGACGGCGTCGTAGGGCAGGATGAATTGCCCGAGATCTGGATCGTAGTGTGCGGCGCCGGGACGCACAGCGGCTTTTGAAAATCCAGGCGGCTCCGGATACGAATAGCTGTAGAACGCAGCTTGGCCGAACCCTCCATTGCCTGGCCAAAAGCCGCAACTGCTCACCTCGTGCGAGTATGCCTCCTGCATGACCCACGCCCCGAGGTTTGGCGAATTGCTCGCCAGTGCCGGCGCGGCGCGTCCGGAAAAGCGACTCACTGCGAGATCGAAGCTTCCCCAAAAGAAGTGCACCGGGCTCACCTTGCCCAGGAACCGCGACCGGAACAACGTGCTTACACGATCCACTTGCACAAGAGTGCGCCAGAACCGCTGGGCGTATTCCGGGTCGTACGACGCATGCTCTCGGTCCTGATCAAACGGGACAGCGTCAGGGATTTCGACCGGCATCGTCCAAATGCGGGTTTCCAGCCCAAGCTCCTCCAGCCGGCCCATGACCTCGGCGTAGAAGTCGGCGACTGTACGGGGTGCGAGTGCAATCTTGGCGATCGCGCCGTCGCTCGTTTGTATAATCACGTTGTGTTCCAGAAAGTCGAAGTCGAGCTGGAAGCTGCGGGCGCCATATGCCATCGCCGACGTGGTCAAGCCACGGCTGGTCACATAAAGCGGCACCTGCCACCAATGGTTGATCAATGGAGCATGTGCGAGACGGATCTTTCCAACCACCTGGGTCCAGAGATGCAGCGTTGCACATGTGTCCGCCCACTCGGCGAGCGGAAGATCAGGCCAGTGTTCCAACTGAGAAACCACCTTTACACGTCCACCACAACGTACTCTTCCTCTACCGTCACCGGCACGGTCTCCGCGACATACGGTCCTTCCACCACGCGCTGGCCGGGCGCCACTTCCACCGGATAGCTGCGCACCTGGATGCGCTCGGGTTCGCAATATGACTGCCCGGTGCGGACGTCGAATTCCCAGCCGTGCCAGGGGCAACGCAGGATCTCGCCCTTGCGGGAATATTTGTAGTGTCCAGGTTCATCCGATTCGATCAGGCCGGTCAGGATGCCCTCGCACATCGGTCCGCCCTGGTGCGGGCAACGGTTGAACAAACCGAAGAATTCGCCATCGAGATTGAAGACGGCGATCGAACGGCCGCGCACGGTCACCAGCTTCCGCTGGCCCGGCGGTATCTCGGCCACGGTCGCGACCACATGCTTGCTCATTCAGTGACGCCTCATCAGCTGCCGACCCCGAACAAGTCCATACACCGACCGCGCACTGTCTTGGAAGACCAGCTGGTCTTGACCCCCGCAAACACCGCGCCCTAGCTTGCCCGCGCACACGTCCAGGATAACGGGAGGCTATTCACAATGCGGAGAATTCGCATCGGCAGCGCCGCGCTGGCAGCCGGCCTCATCGTCATCTGCGCTCAGGCAAGTGCCGAAACGATCCGGTTCGGCGGCATCCTGCCTCTCACCGGTCCGGGCGCACTGATCGGCACGGCAGAGATGCGTGGTGTGCAGTTCGCCGTGGACCAGGCAAACGCCAAGGGTGGCATTGGCGGCAACAAGGTCGAAGTGCAGTTCGAAGACAACCAAGCGAAGCCCGATCAATCAATTCTGTCATTTAACAAGCTGACCGACCTGCAGCACGTGTCGGTGATCTTCACCGGCTACTCGGGTCCCACGCTGGCGATGGCGCCGCTGGCGACGCGCAAGAAGGTGCTGCTGGTGAATGCGGGCGCGCAGGCCGATGCGCTGGAGAAGGCGTCGCCCTATCTGATCAACACGCTGCCGACGATCGGCGGCGAGATCGAGGTGTTGTCGAAATATCTCACCGGCGAGGGCAAGAAGAAGGCCGGCGTCCTGTTCGAGAATGGCGCCGCCGGGATGGCCGGACGCGACGACTACCTGAAATACTTTCCGGAGGCGGGCGGCACCATCCTGGCTCAGGAAGCCTCCCAGTTCGGCCAGACCGATTTTCGCCCCGCGCTGTTAAAAATCGCCGATGCCAAGCCCGACGTGATGCTGGTGGTGATCACCGCGGGTTTGTTGCAGATGGCGCAAGAATACAGGCAGCTCGACCTGAAGTTTGGCGTCGCCGGCACCACCTTCTTCGCCGATCCGTCGGTCATCGCCGATCCGTCCGCAGCCGGTTTCGTGCACACCCAGTTGCAGATCGACGCGCCACCGGACCTTGCGGCGCAGTTCAAGGAAAAATATGGCGCCGACATGGAGTTCTTCGCAAAGCAATACTACAACGCCGCACAGATCGTGCTGACGACGCTCGACAAGGTGGTGGCGGACAAAAAGCCGGTGACCGGCGAGGCCATGCATGACACTCTGCTGCAAATTCGCAAGTTCCAGGGCCTGATTCCGCTGGAGTTCAAGACCAACACCGCCAGCGTCCCGATGGACATCAACGTCATGAAAGACGGCAAGGACGTGCTGCTGAAGGAGATGAAGCTGCAATAGTCGGCGGCCACGCGGGATAGACGCCGATGCTGGCGCTGCAACTTCTGGTCACCGGTGTGGTCACTGGCTGTTCGCTGGGCGTGGTGGCGATCAGTTTCTCGCTGATTTACGCCACCACGAAGATCTTCCATGTCGCGCATGCGGGCATCTACACGCTCGGCGGCTACCTGGCATGGTCGCTCGTTGTCTACGGAGCGCCAGTGCTGGTGGCGGCGATTGTCGCGATCGCCGCATGCGCGGCACTTGGCGCGCTGATCCAAAGCCAGCTTTATGCCAGGCTGGAATACCGCCGCGCGACCCATCTGGTGGTGCTGATCGCGTCGCTCGGCGCATTGGCGGTGATGCAGAACATCATCGCGGCAATTTACACGCCGAATATCCTGCAATTCCCGATCGAATGGAGCAGGCGCATGGTGTCGCTGGGCGCCGTGCGGCTGAACTACACCCAGATCCTGACGATCTTCACCAGCGTGGCCGCCTATGTCGGCACCATGCTGTTCGCGCACCGCACCATCCTGGGCAAGCGCATCCGGGCGGTTGCTTCCAATCCGATGCTCGCCGACATCACACGGCTGCAGCCACAGACTGTCTACATCTACGTGATCGCCATCGCGTCGGCACTGGTCTGTCTGCCGGGCATCCTGGTGCCGCTTGATCTTGGGTTGCAGCCCTACAATGGAGTCACGCCGCTGCTCACTGCCACTATCGCCATGATCGCCGGCGGCGTGGGCAGCATCACCGGCGCGTTCGTCCTGTCGGTGGCGATTGCCGTGGTGCAGAACCTCTCGCTGCTGGTCATGCCGGGAGAATGGAGCATCGGCGTGACGTTCTTCATCTTCGTGGTCTTCATGCTGTTCCGTCCCACCGGTCTCTTTACGGCACGCTGATGGACTTCCTGTTCAGCTATATCGTGTTCGCCGAAATCTATGTGCTGCTCGGCCTGTCAACCAATCTGCTGGTGGGCATCGTCGGCATCTTCTCCGTCTCGCAGGCCGCGGTGTTCGGCGTCGGCGCCTATTTGGTCGCGCATTTTCTGATGGCAGCCGATCCGCTTTCGTTCATTCCTTCGCTCGCGATCGCGGCATTGTGCTGTGTGGCGCTCAATATTCTGGTGACGCTGCCGTCGCTGCGCGTCTCCGGCGACTATTTTGTCGTGACCTCGTTTGGTATCCAGTTGCTCGCCACTGCCGTGTTCACCAACTGGGCCGAGGGCACCGGCGGCGCCAATGGCCTGCCTGGAATTCCACCGCCCGACGTGTTTGGACTGCCCATCGAGACAACGGCGCAGTATGTCTGGCTCTGCACCGGCGCGGTGCTGCTCGGCTGTCTCTGTTTCTACCTGATCATGCGTGCGCCCTTCGGCCGTCTGCTGCGTGCGATCCGCGAGGACGAGATGGCGGTCGCCGCGGCGGGCAAGAACGTGCTGCGCGCGAAAGTGTCCGCCGCGGCGCTGGCAGGTGCGTTCGCGGGCACGGCAGGCGGGTTATATGCCACGTTCCTCAGTTTCATCGATCCGTCGTCCTTTGATCTTGACGCGTCGATCCTTTTGCTGACCATGGTGGTCGTCGGCGGCGCGCGCACTCTGGCCGGTTCCATCATTGGGCCGTTCCTGTTGCTCGCGTTGCCACAGTTGCTGACGTTGGTGGAAATCCCCACAACAGTTGCCGCGGCGGCTCGCCAACTCATCTACGGGCTGCTGTTGATTCTGTTTATGCTGTTCCGTCCACAAGGCCTGGCGGGAGAGCGTCTGTGACCGCGTACTTGCAGGTCAGCGGCCTTGACCATAGCTTCGGCGGTCTGCGTGCGCTGCAAGAGTGTACCTTCACCATTGAGCAGGGCCGCATCACCTGTCTGGTCGGCCCGAATGGCGCGGGTAAGACCACGATCTTCAACGTGATCACCGGTTTTCTGAACCCTGACGAGGGCAGCGTGGCGTTTCGTGGATGCCGGCTGGATGGATTACGGCCGCAGGCGATCGTCCATGCCGGCATTGCACGCACGTTTCAGAACCTGCGGCTGTTCGCTGACTTGACCGCGCTGGACAACGTGATGGTCGGCATAGCTGGTCAGTTCGGTGAGGAGCCGCTGGGTGCAATCTTCCGGCCACTGCACACCGCCCGCGCGCAGAAGCGGAGCCGGCAGGATGCAATCGCAACGCTTGAACATGTCGGTCTCGCGGATCGTGCGCACGATCTGGTACGTAACCTGTCCTATGGCGAGCAGAAGCTGCTAACTGTCGCGCGAGTTCTGGCAACAGGCGCAGAATTGTTGCTGCTGGACGAACCAGCATCCGGTCTGTCCGCAGGAGCGCTGGACGCGGTGATGGTCTTGCTGCGCCGGCTGCAGGCCGAGGGCAAGACGTTGCTGGTCGTCGAGCACAACACGCGCGTCGTGCAGCAAATCGCCGACGATGTGCTGTTTCTGCACCAGGGCCATCTGATGGCACAGGGCACGCCGGAACGCATCATCAGTGATCCGGCGCTGGCGGAGATCTATTTCGGCGGCGTGCTGTGATGCTGCTGCAGCTTTCCGGACTGGCGGCGGGTTACGGCGTGAAGACGGTGATAACCGATGTGTCGTTCGCGCTCGAACCGGGGCAGATATTGGCGTTCCTGGGACACAACGGAGCGGGCAAGACCACGACACTGAAAACCGTGATAGGTCTTCTGCCGCCCCGCACCGGGCAGGTGTTGTTCGACGGGCAGCGCATCGAGCGGCTGAGTGTGTCGCAGCGTGTGGCATTGGGGCTGCGACTGCTGCCCGAAGGTCGTGGCATCTTTCCCGATCTGAGTGTCGCTGAGAATATCGATGTTGTTGCCGCGCGCACCGCAACCGGCACGGCAATGTTCGGCGTCGCCGATGTGTATCGGCTTTTCCCGGTGCTGGAGGAACGGCGCTCGGCGCGTGCCGGCAGTCTGAGTGGCGGACAGCAGCAAATGTTGGCGCTGGGTCTCGCGATCCTCGGATCGCCGCGTTGCTTGCTGCTCGACGAACCTTCGATCGGACTGGCGCCCAATCTGGTGGAGCGGCTGTTCCAACAGGTCCAAGACGTATGCAAATCGCACGCAATGACCGCGGTCCTGGTCGAACAGAACGTCGCCGCGGCGATGAAGATCGCCGATCGGGTGATCATCATGAACAACGGCCAGATCGTGTTCGACGGTTTGCCGCAGGAAGCCCGCGAGTCAAACTTCTGGCACTACTTCTAGCACCAGCGGTCCGAGTACGGGTTGACCTACCGAAAGTTGTAGACGTTCAGCGCGTTGTCCCGGAACAGCATGCGTTCCTCCTGCTCTGTCATCTTGAAGCGGAAGGCGGTCTTCGGATCGTCGAAGTCCCAATGTGGATAGTCGCTGGAATAAACCATCCTATCCCAGCCGATCCACTCGAACACCTGGCGCAGATCCTCGGGGTTCTCCGGCTCCTCCACCGGCTGCGTGGCGAACCACAGATTCGTCCGCATGTATTCCGACGGCGGGCGCTTCACCTGCGGCACCTCGTCGCGCATCTTCTCCCAATGCGCATCGAGCCGCCAACCCAGCGACGGCGCCCATGCGAAGCCGCCCTCGATCAGGCACACTTTCAAATTCGGGAACGCCTCGAATACACCTTCCAGTATCAGGCTGGCGGCCTGGTTCTGCATCGAATGCACCAGCACGTGGTGGTCTTCAATATAGAATTGCGGCCAGCCGCTGGCGGACGGCGCACTGTTTTGCGTGCCGCCGATATGCAGGCCGATCGACAAATTGTTGGCCTGCGCGGCGGCGAAGATTGGCCAATAGCGCCTGCGGCCGAGCGGCTCGGACGTCTTCGATCCCAACTGGATCTGCGCAAACCGCCAGTCGCCAGCTCGCTTTTCGATCTCCTTCACCGACGCATCGGGATCATCCTGTGGCACCAGGATCGAAGCACGCAACCGGGGCTCCGGCTCCACGAAGTCGTGCGCCTGCCAGTCGTTCATGGCGGAGCAAAGCGCCGCGGCTTCGTCGAGATTGCGCGACGTGTTGCCACCCAGGAGCGGCTCCAGCACGCCATGTGCAATGTTGTAGGCATCCAGCAGTTGCTCACGTATGAACGGCACATCCGATCCCGGCAGCCCGCCTCCCGGCGGCCACGAATCGCGCCGCGACGTGTTCGGCGAAAAGCGCGGATAAGTCCCGCGGTCGGCATAGATGCCGCAGTTGAATTTTCCGTATTCCGCCAGATGCTTGCGCCAGCGCGCCGACAGATAGGGGTCAAGTGAACGCGGCGACTTCATGTAGGGATGAATGTCGCAATCGACGATGCCGAGCTGCGCATCGGCATCGGCACGCCGTTCCAGGACGTCGACAGGGGCGTTCATTGCACGCTCTCCTTCAGGCGGGGGTAGGTTTCCAGCGGATTATCAACGCGAATGCGCCGCAGCAGGTCCGATGACAGTCCGTCGGGCAACACCTGATCGCCCTCGAACTGCCAGTGTGGATAATCCGAGGCGAACAGCAGCATCCGGTCGCTGTCGATCTGATCGATGATGCGGTCGAACACATTGGTATCGCGCGGCGCATCGATCGGCTGCACGGTCAGGCGGACATTTTCCCGAATCGTCTCGGCCGGCGAACGCTTCACCCACGGTACCTCGGCCCGCACGCCGCGCCAGGTCTTGACCGCGCGCCAAAGAAAGCCAGGAAGCCAGGTCACGCCCGACTCGATCAGCACAACGCGCAGCTCCGGAAACTTGTTGAACACGCCGTTGGAAATCAGGCTCAGCAACTGATCTTCAAATGTGTTCGACTGAGCGACGTAGTCGTGCAGATAGAACGACGGCCAGCCGCCGGACGTGGGCGCGTAGCGGTACATACTGCCGGCGTGCAACCCGATCGGCAGGCCGTGCTTCGTCGCTGCTTCATAGATCGGCCAGTAGTAGCTGCGGCCCAGCATCATCTCACAGGCCACCGGCAGCAGGATCTGCACGAAGCGCCGGTCGGCAGCGCGCCGCTCGATTTCCTCCACCGCGAGCAGTGGCGCCTGCGCCGGCACAACGATAGAGGCGCGCAGACGTGGCTCCTTGTTCAGCCAGTGCTCGATGATCCAGTCGTTCACCGCCGAGCAGATCGCCGCACCCATGCTTTCGCTGACCGCGACCTGGCCGCCGGTGAGCGGGTTGCAGATCGCCAGGCTGATGCCGAACGCGTCCAACGCATTGTGCTGCATCTTGCCGAGATCGGCGCCCGGCCGCTCGCCCGGCACGCGCCAGTCCGGCCGGCAGGTGATCGGCGCATTGAGCGGGTAACTCATCATGTCGAAGCCGTCGATGCCGCGCGCGACGAATGATTCGCGCCAGAAATCGTCCATGTAGGGCAGCAGCGCCTTGATGTTGGGCACGCCGGGATGGATGTCGCAGTCGATGGCGCCATCAGCAATGGAAGTCATGGGTTTCTCCGTCAGCGCGGTTGTATGGGCCGCTGATTGCCACTGTCAAACGCGGCTACCCCTTCAATCCCGCCCGCCGCAGGCTGCGTTGCCAGTCGGCCGCCACCGCGTCCAGCGCCACCTTCGCCGTCTGCTGGCCCAGCAGCACCTGCGATATCCCGCTGCGCAGCTGCAACTCCATGGTCGGCCAGATCGCATCCCGCGGCTCCAGTGTCGCCGTCTGCATCGCCTCGGCCAGCACCGGCGCCCAGCCAAACCGCGCCTGAACGTCCGGTTGGTTGAGCACCGAGACGCGTGGCGGTGCGTTGCCGCGCTCGAGCGAGCGGCGCATCCATTCCTTGCTGGTGGCGAACTGAATGAACTCGAACGCCCACTCCTTGTTCCGGCACGCGCTGGGCACGCCGAACGTCCATCCGCCAACGCTCACGCCGCTCTCCGCGCGCGAATGAGCACCCGGCGCCACAGCCCAGCCCCAGCGTCCCGCGGTTCTCGACAGCTTCGGATCGTTGATCAGCGTGCCGTACGGCGCCAGCGGTATCGTCATGGCATAGCGATCGTTCTGCCCGCCGGCGACGATTTCGTCGAACTCCCAGGTGATCGCGTCCGGCACCACGACCTTGTACTTGGTCATCAGGTCGCCGTAGAACTGCAGCGCCTCGACCGCGCGCTGATCGTTGATCAGGATCTCCCACGTCTTTGGGTCGAAATACCGCCCACCATTTCCGCGCAGGAACGGCGAGAACCCGCCGACCATCGCCGGCCCCTGACGCCCCCAGATGCCGAGCCCGTAGCGATTTGGCGCGCCCGCCTTGGTGGTTGCGATGCATGCCGCCTGGAACTCGGCCCAGTTCTCCGGCGCCTTGTCAAAACCGACATCGGCCAGCAACTGTTTTTGATAGTTCAGGATGCTCGCCGTCACGCGATACGGGATGCCGAGCAGCTTGCCCTGATAGCTGGCCATCTCCCGGATCGGCGGCAGGAAGTCGTCCCAATCGAAGTCGGGATGCCGGCTTGCCGTGCTGGCGAGGAGCTTCTCATGATCCTCCATGTGCTGCGCGAGCCAGCCGGCATAGGGAGCGGTCCACTGGATGATGTCGATGCCGCTGGAGCCGGAGTTCAGCTCGGCTTTCAACCGCGCGCTCAGTGCGTCGATGGGGAGAAGGGTAAAATCGACCTTGATGCCGGTCTGTATTTCGAATGCCGGCGCGACTTCCTCCACAAGGCACCAGTGCCAAGGTCCGTTATCGCCGACGAACACCAGCTTGTCCGGTTTGGATTGCGCGCGCGCGAACCTCGGAACGGTTGCTGCCGCGATCGAGCCTTGCAGGAAGCCGCGCCGTTTGATTCGCCCCATGTGGTTCACCTATCGCACCGCCCCGGCGCGCTTCAGGCTGCGTTGCCAGTCACTCGCGACGCCATCCAATGCTTCCTTGGCCGATTTCTGCCCGAGCAGAACCTGCGACAGGCCGGATCGCAACTGCAATTCCAGTGTCGCCCAGATCGCGTCGCGCGGATCGAGCAAGGCAGTCGGCAATGCCGCAGCCGCCACAGGCGCCCAACCGAACTTCTCCACCATTTCCGGGTCGTTCAGCACCGAAAGCCGAGGCGGCGCGTTGCCGCGGAGCATGGAGCGGCGCATCCATTCGTTGCTGCATGCCATTTGGATGAATTCAAAGGCCCACTCCTTATATTTGCCAGCCGACGCGACCGCGAGGCTCCAGCCGCCGAAGAAGGTGCGGCTCTGCTCCGGTGATTTTCCGCCGGGCATCGGCGCCCATGCCCACTTTCCGCCGGTCTTGGATTTTTGCAAATCGTTGATCAGCGTGCCGTACGGCGTCAGCGTCACCGCCATCGCATAGCGATCGTTCTGGCCGCCGGCGATGATTTCGTCGAATTCCCAGGTGATGGAGTCCGGCACCACGGCATGGTGCTTGGTCATCAGGTCGCCCCAGAACTCCAACGCTTCAACCGCCTGCGGCTGATTGATGTAAATCTCCCAGGTCTTCGGATTGTAGAAGTCACCGCCGTTGGAACGCAGGAACGGGCAGAAGCAATCGACGATCGCCGGACCCTGCCGGCCGAGATAGCCCAAACCGTAGCGATCAGGCGCGCCAGCCTTGGTGGTGGCAATGGCCGCTTCCAGCAATTCGGCAAAAGTGCCCGGCGCCTTGTTGATACCGACCTGTTCCAGCAAGGCCTTCTGGTAGTGCAGCACCCCCATCGTCACGCGATAGGGAATGCCGGACAGGCGTCCGTCCCAGATCGCCATCTCGCGCAGCGCCTGAACGAAATCGTCCCAGCCGAAATCGGCGTGCTTGCCTGCCGAGCCCGCGAGCAGCTTCTCGTGATCGTCCAGATGCGGGTAGAGCCAGCCGATCTGTTGCGATGTCCACTGGACGATATCGATGCCGCTGGAGCCGGAGTTCAGCTCGGATTTCAGTTTGGCGTTCAGCGCATCGATCGGGAGGAGAGTGAAATCGATCTTGATGCCGGTCGCCTTCTCGAACGCCGGCGCCACTTCCTCGACCAGGCACCAGTGCCACGGCCCGTTGTCGCCGACGAACACCAGCTTGTCCGGTCGGTTCTGCGCCAGGGCAAAGCGCGGCAGCACAACGGACGCGGCGGATGCTTGAAGGACGTGCCTGCGTTTGATCATCGTCCTATCCCCGCGCGCCGCAGGCTGCGTTGCCAATCGCCCGCAAGATCGTCCAGCGCCTGCTTCGGCGTCTTCTGGCCGAACAGCGCCTGCGACAGGGCCGACCGCATTTGGATCTCCAGCGTGTCCCATACCGGATAGGCCGGCGTCGGAAACCCGGTCTCGATCGCCTGCGCGGCGACCGGCGGCCATCCGATGCGTTCCACCATCTCGGGATCCTCCAGCACGGAACGCAGCGGCGGCGCATTGCCGCGAATCATGGCGCGCTTCTGCCACTCGCGGCTGCACGCCATTTGGATGAACTCAAGCGCCCACTCCTTGTTCTTCGTGTATTTCGGCACGCCGAGCGAGTGGCCGTCGATCCAGGTGCGGCCTTCATCCTTCGAATGCGGCCCCTGCACCGTCGTCCACGCCCATTTGGCGCCGGTCTTGGAAATCTTTGGGTCGTTGATCAGTGTGCCATAGGGCGCGAACATCTGCACCATGGCGTAGCGGTCGCTTTGGCCGCCGGCGACGATTTCGTCGAATTCCCAGGTCATCGCCTCCGGTGGCACGACTTTGTATTTGGTGACCAGTTCGGCATAGAACTGCAGTGCCTCGACGCCCTTCGCATCGTTGATGAAGATCTCGCCGGTCTTGAAGTCGAGCAGCCGTCCGCCATTCGAATAGAGCCAGGGATTGAAGCCGACGAACATGCCGGCGCCCTGACGACCGAAGATGCCGAACGCGTAGCGCTCCGGCGGCTTGTTCACCGCGAGCGCGGTCTTGAGGAACTCGTCCCACGTGCCAGGTGGCTGGCTGAACCCGGCCTGCTCGAGCAGTGCCCTCTGGTAGTGGAAGATGCCCGTGGTGATGCGGTACGGAATGCCGACCAGCTTGCCGTCGTACGTTGCTGCCTTCTTCGTGCCGGTGAGGTAGTCGTTCCAGTCAAAGTCCGCATTGCGCGATTTCATCTGCGCCAGAAGCGGCTCATGGTCTTCCATGTGCGGTGCGATCCAACCGGCCATGCCGACCGACCACTGCACGACGTCGATGCCGGCGCTGCCCGCACCAAGCTCGGCGCGCAGTCGTGCCCGCCAGGGATCGACCGGCAGAAGGGTGAAATCGATCTTGATGCCGGTGGCTTTTTCGAATGCCGGCGCCACCTCCTCGACCATCACCCAATGCCAGGGGCCATTGTCGCCGACATATACAAGTTTGTCCGGCTTGCTCTGCGCCTTGATCTGCGGCGCGGCCAGCGTGCCGGCAGCGGCCACCGAGGCTTGCAGCAAAGTGCGGCGCTTCAGTCCAGGCATGCGTTGCTTCCCTTGCATCATGTCATCCCTTCACCGCACCGGATGACAGTCCGGCGACCAAGTGCCGTTGCGCGGCAAAAGAGAAAATAATGACCGGCAGAATCACCAGCACGCCCGACGCGGTCATGCCTCCCCAGTCGACTCCGGTATCTCCGCCGGAGAACGCCGCCATCAACACCGGCAGCGTGCGCGTGGCGTTGTTGGTCAGCACCGCAGCGAACAGAAAGTCGTTCCACGCAAGTTGCAGGCATAGAATACTCGCCGCCACCAGCCCCGGCCTGATCAGCGGCAGCACCACATGGCGGAACGCGGCATAGCGGGACGCGCCATCCACCCACGCGCTCTCCTCAAGTTCGCGCGGCAGATCCTCGAAGAAGCCGCGCATGATCCATACGACCAGCGGCAGGCTGAACGTGCTGTAGGCCAGAACGACGGAAAACCGCGTCGTGGTCAGGCCGAACTTGCTGAACAGGATATACATCGGCACCAGCACCGCGATCGGCGGCAGCATACGCATGACCAGCAGCGAGAAGAACAGGAACGACCCGCCCCGGAACGGGAACCGCGCGAACGCATAAGCCGCGGGAACGCCGACGCAGATCGACAGGATCACCGCGCCCGAGGAAACTACCAGGCTGTTGACGAACGCCTGGAGGAAGTCGGCCTGTCCCAGCACGCCGACATAATTTTCCAGCGTCGGCCGCCACAGGAACAGCGGCGGTGTGGCGAACACTTGCAGGCGCGTCTTCAGCGACAGGCCAATCACCCACAGCAACGGGAAAAGGAACACCGCGGTCATCGCGATCAGCGCCAGGTAAACCGAGCCGGCGAATACCAGCTTGCTGCGACGCGAGCCAACGCCGGAGAGCGCGCTCATCGCCAAGACTCTCCCTCCCCTTGCGGGAGGGGGTTGGGGGGAGGGGAGGGGGCGCATCCTGGCCGCAACATCAGTTCGCCTCCCGCCGGCGGATCACCGCAATGAAGAACAGACACAGCAGCAGGCACATCAGCAGCATCAGCCACGACGCCGCGGCGCCGAGACTGAGGTCGAAGCGCACGAACGACGCAAGATACGTGAACATCGACAGCGTCATCGTGGCGTTCGCCGGGCCGCCGCTGGTCATGACATAGATGTTGTCGAACGCGCGGAACTCGAAGATCGTCCGCAGCAGCAGCGCCACCAGGATGTAGGGCCGCAGCAGCGGCAGCGTGATGTGCCAGAACACCTGCAACCGGCTGGCGCCGTCGATCGACGCAGCCTCCACCGGCTCGCTCGGCAGCGAGCGCAGGCCGGCGAGCAGCAGCACGGCGACATAGGGCGCGTTCTGCCAGAGGTTCACCACCATGACCGAGATCAGCGCCGTATCAGGGCGACCCAGCCAGACGATGTGGCTGCCGATCCAGTAGTTGACCACACCGTGGTCGGGGTCGAGCAGCAGCTTCCAGCACAGCGCCGCAACGATCGGTGTGATCATCATCGGCACCACCAGCGCGGTGCGGAAGAAGCCGATGCACGGCAGGTCGATGTCCAGCAGCAGCGCGATCCCCAAGCCGCAGGCAAGCTCCGTCGTGACCGTGGTTGCGGTATAGACGAATGTGACCGACAGGCTCTTGAGGAACTGCGGATCGGTCAACAGGTCCTGATAATTGGCAATGCCGGCGAAACTGCCGGCGAACAGCGCCTGCTCGGGCGCCCAACCCTCGAAGCTGAGATAAAGCGAGAACAGCAGCGGAATGCCAAAGATCAGCAGCATCATTGCCGTCGTCGGCAGGACGGCAACGCGCGTGAACTGGCGGTCGAGCCAGCGTTGCACGCCGGTGGTGCCGTAGGCGGTTCCTCGCATCGTCCGGATGCCGGTCTGCCGGACGGCGGTGGTGGTTCCTCCCATGATCCCTCATTTGCCAGGGTGCAGTGGTTTCCTGCGACACCATACAAGCCGCACCAAGGCTCGTCACCCGACGCGCTGTTCAGCCGCGCCTGAGAACGATCGCTGCGGCGGCCAGCATCAGCAGCATGCCGACGACGTCGCCGATGTCCAACCTTTCGCCGAACAACGTGGTGCCGAGCACGACCGCGATCACCGGCGATACGAATGCGTGGGTGCCGGTGCGGCTGGCGCCCCAGTCGCGTACCAACAGGAAGTAGATCACCGTCGATAGGATGGAACCCGGCAGCAGCAGGTACAGCCACGCGAAGACGGCGGGCCACCCCCACGGATGGATCAGCGCGGCAAACGTGCCCGGTTCAAAGATGATGGATGCAGCCAGCAGGATCACGCCGCCGATGAGGTTCGTCATGGCCGCCATCTGTGCCGGCGCCAGCGAATTCATCAGCGGCCGCGCCATCACCGATCCAGCCGAGTAGCACAAGGTGCCGATGATCACCCCCGACGCGCCGGCCAGTTGCCAGGCGTCGAGGGTGCCGGCGAACGCCGATGGGCCGAAAAGCACCAGGATGCCTGCGACGCCGACCGTGATGGCTGCGAGCTGGCGCCACGATGGCCGCTCCTGCCCGAAGGCCACCGCGAAGCCCAACAGGGCGATCGGCGTCAGTGCCGAGGAAAGCACCGCGGCCAGACCTGCCGTGATGTGGCGCAGGCCGTAGAGCTGGATCACCTGATTGAGCGACACCATCAGCACCGCGACCAGCAGCAACCGCCCGGTCAGCCGCATCGGGATCTGCAGGCGCTGGCCGCGCGCCCAGCGCCACAGCAGCAACATGAGGCCGGCTGTTGTCCAACGTGTTCCGGCAAACACCCCGGGCGGCACCACCGCGATACCGACCTTCATGGCCAGCCACGTTGTGCCCCACACGAAGCACAGCACGGCAAACAGCGCCCGTTGGCGCGACGCGAAGGAGACCGGCAACCGCTTGGCCAGCACGGTGCTCGCCATCTATGCTGCCTGACGGCGACCTTCGGTGAACCGGCCGAAACGGAACGGTGCGGGGTCGACGATCGGAGTGTCACCCGCCACAAGGTCTGCCGCGAGCCGCCCAGCTCCAGGGCCTATGCCAAAGCCGTGGCCGGAAAACCCGGTGGCGAGGAAGAACCCCGGAATGGCGGCCACCTCACCGATCACCGGCACCGCGTCGGGTGTGACGTCGATCAGCCCGCCCCAACTCTCTGCCACCTGCATCCGGGCAAATGCGGGGAATGCCCGGGACAGTGCCGCGCGCGCCTCATCCAGCGTGGCCTGCTTCGGCGCCGGATCGAGCACCCGAACCGCCTCGAACGGCGTGGCCTCGTCCAGCGCCCATGTCCGTCGGATGCCCCATTCCTCCAGGAAGCGACGACCGAGGCGCAGCCGCACCTCCCCATAGTTCCGCCGCAGCGTCGGCAGGTATTGTAGCAGCAGACGGAATGAATCCGGCGTGATGTCGGCGACGTTGGCGTTGCGCCGCGCGATCGTGTACCCGCCGTCCAGTCGCTTGCGGAACGCGAACACCGAGCCGCTGGCGGTAACCTCCGGGCCGCCGCTGAGCGGGGCGGTGCGGAACACCGATCCCAGCACCTTGAGCTGCGGCAGTTCGACGCCCGCATTGCCGCAGAACAGCCGTGACCATGTTCCGCCCGCCAGCACGACCGCATCGGCTGCGACGCGCCCCTTCTCGGTGACCACGCCGGAGACCCGGCCGCCTCGCGTCTCGATGCCGCGCACGGCGCATTCGGTCAGGATCGCGGCGCCCGCCGCACGTGCCGCTTCGGCGATCGCCGGTGCTGCCTGCGACGGTTCGGCCCGCCCGTCGGTCGGCGTGTGCAGCGCGCCAACGAACATGCCCGAGGCGCCCGGGACCACACTGTCGATCGCAGCCCCGCGCAGCATCCGCGCGTCCACCTGATATTGCCGCGCATCGGCCAGCCACCGTTCCTGCGCGGCGATCTCCTGGTCGGTTTCGCACAGATAGGCGATGCCGGGCTGGCGGAAACCGGTCTCGCGATTGGTCCGTTGGTTCATGCCTCGCCATAGCCGGAGGCTCTCGATCGCCAGCGGCATCTCCCGCGCGTCGCGGCCCATGGTGCGGCACCAGCCCCAGTTCCGGCTGGACTGCTCGCCACCGATGCGACCCTTCTCGCACAGCACGACCGAATGGCCCTTCTCGGCGAGGAACAGCGCCGTGCACACGCCGATGATGCCGCCGCCGATGACCACCACGCCGGTGCGAGCCGGCAATGCGGGGTCGGACTGCACGATATCGACGGGTCGGGACATCGGATCGGTGGCCAGGGATGGGCGACATAGAATAGGCTCGGTCTACAACACTGACCATTGAACACCGAAAGCTGGAGCATTGACCAAAAAGTCCTGGTGCATCGGCGTCCCGGAGACAGGAGCAGAGCGTGCATCTTGATGCGGCCATCGAGACTCTGAAATCACGCGAGCAGGAGCTTCGCGGACTTGGTGTCGCCCATATCGCTCTGTTCGGTTCGCTCGCCCGTGGCGAAGCCGACGACGAAAGCGACATCGACATCCTGGTCGATCTGCAATCGGATGCACCGATCGGCGTGTTTGAATATGTCGGTCTGATACAGTTTATCGAGGACGTTTTCTCGGTGAAGGTCGATGTCGCCAACCGAGCCAGGCTGAGGCCGCATGTGCGTCCCAGCGCCGAACGCGAGGCGGTGTATGCGTTCTGACCAGTCTCGCCAGGTACTTCGCGACATCCTGGAAAATGCTCGGTTGGCACGCGCGTTCGTGGCAGGGTTGGACGCAGCAAGTTTCGCCGCCGATCGGCGCACGGTTTACGCGGTGACCCGCTGCCGGGAAATCATCTCCGAGGCAACTCGCCGGCTTGGTCCATCAATCCGCGACCGCCATCCAAGCTGCCTTGGCGAGCGATCATGTGCGCAGGGAACGTCTATCGGCACAACTACGACAACATAGCCGAGAACAAACTGTGGCATACGGTCAATCATAGTCTGGGCGAGTTGATCATGGCCATGGAACAGGAACTCGAGGCCAGCACGAATTGATGTCGTGAGGCCCTGCAGAACGCGCCCAACTATTGCAACCGGGCACGCAGTTGCCGGGCGGCGTCGCCTGCATCCGCTTGGCCGTTCAGCGCCTCGCACCGGTCCGAATTGCCGGTTGCGCTCGATCAGGCGGATAAGCGTGCCTGGCGGGCAATGCCGCAAGAGGTGCAGCGACAGCGGTGTGCCGCTGAATCCGGCGCCGATAACCGTGATGGACGGCTTTGCCACGCCATGGCTCTCTTGTACTACTATTTACATAGGAATTATGGATAATCTGCCGCTGGCGAATCAACAGAATACTCCCCGTATGGGCACAGATCCGACCATGACCCGAAAGGAGGGTGTTGACCCTGCGCCTGGGCGGGGGCACGTGAACTGGATGCTCTCCAGCAAAGCCAAATACGCTGTCCGAGCCGCGACAATGCTCGCCGAGCGAGCAAGCACCGAGGATTGGACGCCGGCCGTGGAAGTTGCCGAACAGGAACGTATCCCGCTCAAGTTCCTGGAATCGATCCTGGTGCAGTTGCGCGACCACGGCATCGTCGACAGCCGGCGCGGATCGCATGGCGGACACCATCTGTCGCGCGACGCTTCGGAAATCTCTGTCGCCGACATCATCCGCGTTGTCGATGGTCCGCTGGCGTTGACACCCTGCGCCAGTGTGACGCGGTTCCGTCCGTGCACCGATTGCATCGACATAGCGTCCTGCCGCCTGCAGCACCTGATGCGCGAGGCGCGCGACGCCATGGCCGAGGTACTTGAGAACTGCTCGCTCGCCAGCCTGGCCGCGCCAGACAGGAAGCGTCAGCCCGCCTCGCGCACGACGCGGGCGACGATCTCGCCGAGGCGCTCGTAGTCCTCGATGTCGTTGTAGGCCGCGGCGGAAATCCGCAGCCAGATTGCGCCGGACTGCACATGCGTCGGTGCGTCGGTGCCCGCTGCCAACAGGCGCGCGCGCAGATCGGTCGAGCGTTCCGGCGTCGCCGAGCCGGCAAGCGGCAGACGGACCATGCCCATGGAACCGGCGAGCACGCCGGTGGCTCCGGGTTCGGTGTTCAACCGCCGCGCCAGCAGCGAGGTCGCATCCCCGGCCAATCCGATGTTGCGCGCCATCAGCGCCTCGCCGCGGAGGCGGTCGTGAAAATCGATCGCCACGGTCGATGCCAGGTACGCACTGAAATCGCGCGTGCCGGTCCAGTCGAACTCCGCGAGAAAACCCTTATCCAAACCGTGCGAAATCGTCACCGGATGCAAATCCTGCTGCCGCTGCGACGTCGCGTACAGGAAAGCCGAACCTTTCGGCGCGCACAGCCATTTGTGACAGTTGCCCGCGTACCAATCTGCACCGATCGCGCGCATGTCCAGCGCCCGCTGCGCCGGTCCATGCGCGCCGTCCACCAGCGCCGGAACGCCGGCATCGTGGCACGCCGCGACGATACGCCGCAGCGGCAGCACGAGCGCACTGCCCGAGGTGCTGTGCTCCACGACCGCGAGCCGCGTCCGCTTCGTCAGTGCGCCGGCGATGTTGGCGACGATCGTGTCCGCCCCCGGATGCGGGAATGGCACCTCGGCTTCCACCATGCGCGCGCCGGCACGTTCGGCGACGTAGCGCACCGTGTTGCGGACTGCGCCATAGCCGTGTGTCAGCACGAGGATTTCGTCGCCCGGTTGCAGACGCAGCGAACGCAGGACCGCATTGCAGCCGGTGGTCGCATTGTCGACGAACGCGATGTCCGTGTTGTCGGCGCCGATGAAAGCGCCCAGACGATCGGCGGCGTGCCGGAGGGCGTCCGGCAGGACCGCACGCATGAAGCGGCCGGGCTGCGCTTCCATTTGCCGCTGCCAGTCCTGCTGCGCCGCCAGCACCACGCGCGGCGCAGCGCCGAACGAGCCGTGGTTGACGCTGAGAAAATCCCAGTCCAGCGCCCACTCGTGGCGCACCGCCTTGCCGAGCAGCGGCACCCGGCTATTCCGCTGCGATCCGCGCGCGCTCGGCAATCAACTGGCGGGTCAGCGGCAACAGACTGCGCCCATATTCAATCGCGTCTTCCAGCGGATCGAAGCCGCGGATCAGGAAGGTGGTGACGCCGAGGTCATAGTAATCGCAGAACGCTTCAGCCACCTGGAGCGGCGTGCCCACAAGACTGGTGGTGTTGCCGCGCGCGCCGGTCAGCAGCGCCGCGCCAGTCCACAACCGCTTATCCAATCGCTCGCCCTGCGCCGCGGCAGCCAGCAACCGGCGCGAGCCCTCGTTTGGCGGATCGCGCGGACCGAGGCCGGCCTTGGCCCGCAGTTCGGAAATCCTCTGCTTGATCGTTTCGGCGCGCGCCCACGCTTCGTCTTCGGTCGGCGCGAGAATCGGCCGCAGCGACAGGCTGAACCGCACCTCCCGCCCATGCAGTGCCGCCGCAGCGCGCACCCGCGCGGTGAGTTCGCGCACCTGTTCATGCGTCTCGCCCCACAGCGCATAAACATCGGCATGCTTGCCGGCAACCGCGATCGCCGCATCCGAGGCGCCGCCGAAATAGATCGGGATGCGCGGCTGCTGCACGCAGCGCATCGCGGTCGAAGCGCCGGCGAACCGGTAGTATTTCCCGGCATGATCCACCGGACCCGTCTCGGTCCAGATGCGTTTGAGGATGTGCACGTACTCGTCGGTGCGCGCGTAGCGTTCGTCCTTGGGAAGAAAATCGCCGTCGCGCTGCTGGTCCGCATCGTCGCCGCCGGAGATCACGTGGATCGCCGCGCGCCCGCCGGTGATCTGATCCAGCGTGGCGAATTTCCGCGCCGCCAAGGTCGGCGCCACGAAGCCTGGCCGATGCGCGATCAGGTATCCCAGACGCTCGGTATGCGCCGCCGCCGCGGCGGCGAGCAGAAAGCCGTCAGGGCCGTCGGAGAAGTACCCCACCAGCACCCGGTCGAAACTCGCCGCCTCCGCCGCCTGGGCGAAGTCGCGGATGTAGCCGCGATCCAGCACCGCCGTTCCCGGGGGATGGATCTCCGAGGCATGCCGATGATGGATCATGCCGATGAATTCGATGCTCATGGCGGCGTGCCCTGCGAGGTTCGTGACGATCCTACCCGGTTTCCCGCGCGAGCGGCGAGTGCGCCAAGGCGATCCCGTTGAGCGATCCCGCCGGGCTATCTCGCATCTGCGGAATTGGCCTAAGCTGGGGGTCGATGGCAATCATCTGGGGGAACGAATGATGAAACGGTTACGCGCCGGCGCGGCCGCATGCTGCCTCGCCTTCGCCTGCCTGCTCGCCTGTACCGGCATCGCTGCCGCGCAGGGCGACGTCAAGAGCGCCACAATGGATGCGGTGAAGAAGCGTGGACAGCTCGTCTGCGGCATCGACACCGGGATTCCCGGTTACGCGTTCCAGGATTCCAAGGGCGCATGGCAGGGGCTCGACGTCGCCTACTGCCGCGCCATCGCCGACGCGGTGCTGGGTTCGCCGGACAAGGTGAAGTACATCGGCACGACCTCAAAGGTGCGCTTCTCCGTGCTGCAATCGGGCGAGATCGATGTACTGATCCGTGACTCCGAGCACACCTTCATCCGCAACACGCAGCTTGGCCTCGATGAGCCGGCCGACAACTTCTATACGGGCCAGACCTTTATGGTGAAGAAGAGCCTGGGCGTGGCGCACACCAAGGACCTGAACGGTGCCACCATCTGCCTGCTGACCGGCACCACGCTGGAGACCAACATCGCCGACTTCAATCGGGCGAACGGCGTCAAGATCAACACGCTGCTGTTCGACAAACCGGAGGAGGCGTTCGCCGCCGCCGATGCCGGGCGCTGTGACGGCTATACCGATGACGGCGGTTCGGTTGCCGCGGCGCGTTCCACCATGAAGCAGCCGAATGACTGGGTCTTCCTGCCCGAGACGATCGGCGGCCTGCAGCCGCTGGGCTCGTTCACGCGCCAGGGCGACGACGCCTGGACGCGTCTCGTGAAGTGGGTACACTACGCGATGCTGGAGGCCGAGGTGCTGGGGATCGACAAGACCAACATCGATCAGTTGAAGCAGACCTCGAAGGATCCCGAGACGCGCCGCTTCCTGGGGCTGGAAAGTGACTTCGGCAAGCTGCTCGGCGTTGATAATGAGTGGGCGTATCGCATCACCAAGGACATCGGCAGCTACGGCGATGTCTACGATGTCACGTTCGGCGACAAGGGCGGACTCGGGCTGCCGCGCGGCATGAACAACCTCTATTCGAAGGGCGGCCTGATGACGATGCCGACCTGGCATTGACCGGCTGACGTGGTCAGGCGACCGTCGCCACGCGCACGCGCAGCGCAATGGGTGCTGCTCGCGGCGCTGGTCGCCCTGATCTGCTATCTGGGCTCGATGGCCGCGACCAACATGTCGCGCCGCCATACCGGCTTCGGCTTCGGCTTTCTGGCCGAGAGCAGCAACTTCGACATCCCGTTCCGCCTGATCCCCTGGAGCGTCGGCGACACCTACGCGCGTGCGCTGCTGGTGTGTGTGCTGAACACGCTGCTGGTCTCGGCGATGAGCATCGTCGCGGCCACGCTGCTCGGACTGCTCGTCGGCATCATGCGGCTTTCCGCCAACTGGCTGGTGCGCAACATTGCGCTGGGGTTCATCGAGCTGGTCCGCAACACGCCGCAGCTCGTGCAGATCATCTTCTGGTACGTCGCCGTGCTGCAGACCTTGCCTGGCCCGCGGCAGAGCATCTCCCTCCCCGGCGGCGCGCTGCTCAATGTCCGTGGCTTCTTCCTGCCGGCCTTCGCCGCGAACGACAGGGCGGACATCCTGTGGCCGCTTGCGCTGGTCATGGTTCTGGCGGTGCCCTTTGCCTGGCGGCTCCGCACTCGCGACCTTCCGCTGGGCGCCAGATCGCTGTCGCTGCTGCCCGTGGCCGCGGTGTGTTTTGCGGCCGGCATCGATCACCTGGACTGGCCGGAGCCACGCGGCTTCAACATAGCGGGTGGCGTGCAGGTCGTGCCCGAGCTGGTTGCATTGTGGGCCGGTCTCAGCATCTACGGGGCCGCGTTCATCGCCGAGATCGTGCGCGCGGCCATTCTCTCAGTGCATCTCGGTCAGCGTGAGGCAGCGCTCAGCCTAGGGCTGAAACCGCGCCAGGTGCTGTCCAAGATCATTCTGCCGCAGGCGCTGCGGGTGATGATCCCGCCGATGACCAGTCAGTATCTCAATATCATCAAGTCGAGCTCGCTTGGCGCTGCGGTCGCCTATCCCGAGCTGTTCCAGATCTTCGCCGGCACCGTGCTCCAGCAGACCGCGCGCGAGACCGAGTCGATGGTGATCCTGATGGCGATCTTCCTCTCGATCAATCTTGCGACGTCGGCGCTGATGAATTGGTACAATCGACGCGTCGCGCTGGTGGGGCGATGAGCGGCGCCACAGCCGAACAGCGCCTGCCGCTGCAGCGCAGTTTTGCCCCCGGCACCCCCGGTGCGCGCGCCCTCGAATGGCTGAAGCGCAACCTGTTCGGTTCGCTGTTCAACACGCTGCTGTCACTGGTGGTGCTGGCGTTCGCCATGCTGATCGTGCCGCCGTTCCTGCGCTGGGCGGTGACGCATGCGACGATCTCCGGCGTGACCAGGGCAGCCTGCACCGGCGATGGTGCGTGCTGGACCTTCATCCGAATGCGCCTGCCGCTGTTCATCTACGGCCGGTACCCGGCCAGCGAGTACTGGCGCGTCAATCTGGCATTCGCCCTGCTTGTCGCCTTCTGCGTTCCGGTGCTGCGCGAACAGACCCGGCATCGCGTGCCGTTTGTCATCCTGCTGTTCACCGTGTTTCCGGCTCTTGTGACCTGGCTGCTGTCAGGCGGTTTCCTGGGTCTGGTTTTCGTCGACACCAATCTATGGGGCGGATTGATGCTCGGCGTGCTGATTTCCTTTGTCACCGTGGCGGGATCGCTGCCGCTGGGCATCCTGCTCGCGTTCGGCCGGCGATCGCAGTTGCCGGTGGTACGCACCCTGTCGGTCTGTTACATAGAGCTGTGGCGCGGTGTGCCGCTGCTGACCGTGCTGTTCATGTCGGCGGTGCTGCTGCCGCTGTTCCTGCCGCAGGGCGTATCGGTCGATCGGCTGGTGCGCGCGATGGTCGCGCTGGTCCTGTTCAATGCCGCGTACATGGCAGAAGTGGTGCGCGGCGGCCTGCAAGGCGTCGAACCCGGGCAGGAGGAGGCGGCGGCCTCACTGGGCCTGCATTGGTGGCACGTACAGGCCTTCATCGTGTTGCCGCAGGCGCTGCGCATTGTACTGCCGGGAATCATCAACATCGTGGTCGATCTGTTCAAGGATACCACGCTGGTGACGATCATCGGCCTGTTCGATCTGCTGGGCTCGGTGGAGCAGGCGTTAAAGGATCCGGCCTGGCTCGGCTTTGCGAAGGAGGGCTACGTATTCTCCGCACTGGTGTTCTTCGTCTGCTGCTATGCGATGTCGGCCTATGGCCGCAGTATGGAGCGGCGGCTCGCTGCCGGGCGGTGATCGATCAGGTTTCGGCGGCCGGCAGCCTTCCGGTGCACACGAAGTGCGGGTTCTCCCAGCCCGGTTTACTATAACGCAGCGGCTCGCCTTCGAATGTGCGCACCGTGCCTCCCGCAGCCTCCAGCACCGCCTGTGGTGCGCAGGTGTCCCATTCCATGGTGCGGCCGAAGCGTGGATACAGATCGGCGATCCCTTCCGCCAGCCGGCAGAACTTCACGCTCGACCCGAAATTGATCAACTTCGCCACGCGCCTGCCGCGCAGGAAATCATCCAGCCGCGTACTGCTGCCATGGTAACGGCTGGCCAGCACCGTCAGTCCCTCGTCCGGTGGAATCCGCGCGCTTACCGTTGATTCACGCGATCCCACACGCTTCCACGCGCCGCGCCCGACAATGCCGCCGAACAGTTCGCCTGCGGCGGGAATTGCCACCACGCCCAGCGCTGGAGCGCCATCACGCACCAGGCCGATATTCACTGCGAACTCGTCGTTGCCGGCGGCAAATTCGCGCGTGCCGTCCAGCGGATCCACCAACCAATATTCCGGACATGGCGCCGTGATGCGACCGCCGGCCACTTCCTCCTCGGCGATCACCGGGATGCCTGGCGCGGCCTTGCGAAGGCCCGCAACGATGATCGCTTCGGCTGCATGATCAGCCTCGGTCACCGGCGAGCGGTCTTCCTTGCGCACGACGTCGAAGCCGCGCTTGCGCACCGCGAGAATTGCGGCACCTGCTTCCAGTGCAAGCGATGAAGCCAATAAAATCAATGCATCATCATCCATGCGTTGCTCATAACGACCACATGCGACAATGGCAACGGGACGCCAACGGGACGAGAGTCATCCGGATTTTCGGGGCTGACCAGAATCGCGCACTCAGTGATGCTGCTGTGGAATCATGCAAGTTCAGGGAGCAGCTAGGTCCGATACACCACAAACCCCAGGATCGCATCCGTCATGGCCTCCGGCTCGTCGGCGCGGATCGAGTGGCTGCTGCGCTCGAACACGCGAAGGTCCGATCCGGGGATGAGGCGATGGATTTCCTCAGAGAACTCCACCGGACAGATCCAGTCATGACGTCCGGCCATGATCAGCGTCGGCGCCGTGATCCGGCCAAGTTCGGGCCGGAGATCGAAATGCCGCAGGAATCCGTCAGGTCGGAAGGCACGGTTGAGCGCCTCGGGCGAATAGATCGCTCGCCCCCGAGCCGCCGTTCCGCCCGCCGGATCGTGCTGTTGCGCATACATCGGCCCCATCACGGCGTAGTAATGCCGCATCTCCTCGACCGAGCGGAACGCACCCGTCCATAGCGTCTCGCAGACCGCCTGCTGCTCCGCCGTCCCGCGTTCGCGGACGATTGCCTGGGCGCGAGGGATGAAGCCGGCATGCGCGGCGGTGACGATGAGGATCAGATGCGACACCGCGTCGGGGTAGCGCGCGGCATGCGCCATTGCCACCATGCCACCGTATGATGTGCCGATCGAGACGATCGGCCCCAAGCCGAGGTGGTGGCGGAGCGCTTCCATGTCCTCGACGTTCTCGTCGAGCGTATAGGTTGAGGGGTTGGCGGCGCCGGACCGGCCCTGACCGCGATGATCGAAATAGACCAGCTGCATGCGAGCGGCGAGCGGGCTGAACGACGGCTTGAACCCGCTGTGGTCGCTGCCTGGTCCGCCATGGATGAGCATCGCCGCCGGTCGCTCGCGCATCACGGACCCGTCCGGCACCAGACCCATGCCTTCCACGTCGAAATATATCCGCGTCCCCCGCACGGCTGCGAACATGGCCCACTCCCGATTGTCGAGGCCCCAGTCTAGACTGTTCGGCCCAGCGACGGGAGGGCCAAGAATGTCCGATAAAAACAGTCATCTACGACCGATTTCTACGCTTGGCTTCATCGGACTCGGCGTTATGGGCGAACCGATGTGCGGCCATCTCGCCCGCCGATCCAGCCGTCCGGTGCTGGCACATGATCTGCGCAAGGAGCCGCTCGACAGACTTGCGGCCGATGGCGTGGCGGCGGCGCAACCCGTTGATATCGCCTCGCGCTGCGATCTGATCCTGCTGTCTCTGCCGGATGGCAAGGCGGTGGCGTCGGTGATAGCCGAACTGGAGCCTCACCTGCAGGCGGGGCAGTGCGTGGTCGACACCTCCACCTCGTCAGCGCCGCTCACTCGCGAGATCGGCGCGAGGCTGGCAGCGCGCGGGATCGGCTACGCCGATGCACCCGTGGCCCGTACCCGCGAGGCTGCCGCCAGTGGGGAGCTTTCGATCATGGTGGGCGCGTCGGACACTGTGTTCGCCCATATCCGACCAATTCTGGACACGATGGGCACCGACGTCACGCATTGCGGCCCGATCGGCTGCGGTCAGGTGGTCAAGATCCTGAACAACATGCTGGTTTTTCAAAATACTGCAGCGCTGGCCGAGGCGATCGCGATCGGCCGACGTAACGGCGTATCGCCCGAGGTACTGCTGCCGACTATTGCCAAGGGCTCCGGCGATAGCTTCGTCCTGCGCAGCCACGGGATGAAGTCGATGTTGCCGCGTGACTTCCCGGAGCGGGCCTTCTCGACGCGGTACGCGATCAAGGACCTGTCCTATGCGCTGGAGATGGCCGCAGCCTCCGACCTTGCGGTGCCCGGGGCCGAACTCACCATGCAGCGTCTCAAGGCGTCGGTGCAGGCCGGGAACGCGGAAAAGTACCACCCGGCCGTGCTGATGCTGATCGACCCAGCATGACCGCCTGGCGCTCTGCCGGCGCCCTCGTCAAGGTATAGCCGTCGCGTCATGCTGCCGCCGCACTGGAGGACACCCGAACATGCCCCAGCTTACGCTCGAACAGGCGCAGACCATCATCGCCACTTCGCTCCAACACGGGACCGACCACAAACTCCAACCCCTCGCAGTCGCCGTGTTGGATGCACGCGGCGTGCTGAAGGCGTTCGCCGCGCAGGACGGCACCAGCCTGCGCCGCTACGAGATCGCCCAAGGGAAGGCGCATGGCGCACTGTCGTTCGGCATCGGCTCGCGCGCGCTGGCCAAGCGTGCCGCTGCATCGCCGCATTTTATCGCTGCGGTAACCCATGCGGTCGGCGGTGCGCTGATCCCTGTGCCGGGTGGCGTGCTGATCCGCGGCGTCGAGCGCGATATTATCGGTGCAGTCGGGATCTCCGGTGACAACTCCGACAACGACGAGGCCGCAGCCGTTGCCGGGATCATGGCGGCCGGGCTGGTTGCCGATCCCGGCGAGGGCTGATCATGCGCTGACGGATGAAGCCATGAGAAAAGTAGGCCGGCCGGACCGGCGGCTGCATTTTCGAGAATGAATGGCAGAGATTACGCGCGTGTCAGTGCCGCGACGTGGAGCTGACGACCGCCGAGCATGCCTATCAGCGGCGCGGTGATCGACATCTCCGGCAACGACACGATGACGCTGGCGCCGGTGAATTTCGGGCGAGGTTCAGGATAGAAAGCAAGCAAGACTAACACGGATTACACGGAGAAGAAGCAAAACCACGGATTACACGGAACGGAATTTATGCGCTTCGCGCGGTGCCGGGCGTTGGTAGCGCGCGGAGCACCCAACATTTTCTGGAGTGAACCCCTGAACTCTTGAGTCCAGTGTTCTGCCCGAATTTCGGCTCAGGATGCGAGCCGGACTGCCTCCATTTTATCGGTGTCCTGTCGTTC
>Ga0210402_10000959_pt1 | contig 30826 bp, 23 predicted proteins | sample IncBWC7MmetaG_FD_161055 | JGI IMG/M metagenome (GOLD analysis project Ga0210402, IMG submission 161055) | Forest soil microbial communities from Barre Woods Harvard Forest LTER site, Petersham, Massachusetts, United States - Inc-BW-C-7-M | ecosystem: Environmental > Terrestrial > Soil >...
GCGACACACCTCCGGAACATGTTCATGCCCCACAGAGGGCGTAGAGATGACTGGAAAACGAACGGCTAGCCGGAATTACCTGGTGAGCGTCGCGCTTTCAGAGATGACAGATAAGAAAAAAAGAGGAACCCAAGAGTACAGCCAGGAATCATCCCACAAAAAAGCGCGGGATGGGGCAACGTTGGCTGTGCCACAGGGGTCCAGAATTAGTGGGGGGCGAGGAATTCGTAGTCGCCGGTGGGGGAGAGAGATAGTTCACCCAATGAGCGTTGGTGGTCGCTGACTACGTCGGTGTACCAGAGGGGATGTAGGGCAGGTCTTCGGCTACGATTTTTTGGACTTGGCTGGTTAGTTCTTTGCGTTTGGGCTGGTTCATTTCGACGCGGATCGCGTCGGTTAATTCATCTACTTTGGGATTGCGATAGCGGCCGCGGTTGGAGCCGTTGGGCGGAATGAGCTTCGTCGAGAAGACGAGCGCGAAGACGTTAGGATCGGGAATTCAAAACCGCGGCCGTCCAGTGTGAAAGTAGGCGAGATGAATTAGGCATATGAGATTTTGCCGAGGATGGCGGGGCGGCGGGCGCCGGTGGCGGAGGGGAGGTTAGAGGGGCGGTGGTGAAAGGTTTGGTAGGCGAGTAGGGCGAAGGCGTAGGCTTCTTTGGATTGTTCGGGGACGCCGAATTTTTCGGAGGTGAGGAGTTCGATGGGGGCCAGGGCGGCTTCCAGTTGGCACATGAGGAGAGGATTGCGGGCGCCGCCGCCGGAGACAATTAGTTGGGCGATTTTTGTGTCGGGAAAGACAAAGCGATTTAGAGCGTCAACGACACTCAGCGCGGTGAAGATGGTGGCGGTGCGGATGAGGTCTTCGGGGCGGGCGCGGAGTTTGCGGCCTTGCTTAAGAATTTTTGAGACGAATTCGCGGCCGAAGTATTCGCGGCCGGTGGATTTTGGAGGGCGGAGACGGAAGTAGGGATTGCGGAGAAGAGTTTCGAGAAGAGGTGTTAGGCAGCTGCCGCTTTGGGCCAGGCGAGCGTTTTTGTCGAAGCGCTGGCGGCCTTTGGTGAAGTGGGAGACTAGGGCGTCGATGAGGATGTTGGCTGGGCCGGTGTCGAAGGCGAAGACGTCTTGGGGCTTGGCGCGGGCGGGGATTACGGTGACGTTGGCGATGCCCCCGAGGTTGAGGGAGACGCGGCCGATTTTTTCGTTGCGGTAGAGGAGGTAGTCGGCGAAGGGGACTAGCGGCGCGCCTTGACCGCCGACCGCCATGTCGGCGGGGCGGAAATCGCCGATGGTGGTGACGCCGGTGCGGGCGGCGATTACGGAGGGTTCGCCGATTTGGAGAGTGGAGGAAGTAGAGGCGCCGAGGAAGAGGATCGGCCTGCCTTGATGGAAGATGGTTTGGCCGTGGGAGGCGACTAGATCCACGGATTTGAGGGATACGCGGAGTTTTTTGCAGGTGGCGATGGCGGCGTCGGCGAAGAGCTGGCCGAGGCGGAAATTTAGTTGGCTGATTTCGGCGGCGGGGATTGGGGTGCCTTCGGCAACGCGGAGGATTGCGGCGCGAATTGGTTTGGGGATGGGGAGGGAGTGGTGGCCTAAGAGTTTGGAATTTAGTTTTGGCGGGGCGCCGGAGATACGGACTAGAGCTGCTTCAATGCCGTCGGCGGAGGTGCCGGACATTAGGCCGAGGACGAGGAGAGAATTTTTGGACATGAGGTGGTTTTAACACGGACGGTTGGGTTGGTTCCAATTTGAGTTTTGGAAATGTTCCTGGGAGGAAGAGGAAGAAAAAACTTAACACAGGGGGCACAGAGGTTGGAGCGCAGAGGACACAGAGAAGAGAACCCCAAGATGCTGGCTTAAAAGACCAGCGCTACATTGGAGAATGCAGAGGAGAAGTGCGCGGAAATGGAGCGAGTGTTACTCGATTTGTTTTTTTAGTTCGGAGAGGAGGTTTAGGGCTTCGAGGGGTTTTAGGTTGTCGAGGTCGGCTTGGCGGAGTTTCTCGAGGACGGCGCGGTCGAGGGCGGTGAAGAGCACGGCTTGGTTGCCGTTGTTGTGGGAGTGGCCGGTGGCGCCGGGGGTGAGGGTTTCGGAGAGTTCGTGCTCGCTTTGCTCATGTTTTTTGAGGACTTCGCGGGCGCGGTCGATTACGGATTTGGGGAGGCCGGCGAGGCGGGCGACTTCGATGCCGTAACTTTTATCGGCGCTACCTGGTTCGACCCGGCGGAGAAAAATAATTTCGTTGGGAGTTTCTTTCACGCTGACGTGAACGTTTTTGACGGCGGGAAGAAGCTCGGCGAGTTCGGTGAGTTCGTGATAGTGGGTGGCGAAGAGGGTGCGGGCGCGGGTGTGCTTCTGGAGATGCTCGACGACGGCCCAGGCGATGGAGAGACCGTCGAAGGTGGCGGTGCCACGTCCAACTTCGTCGAGAAGGACGAGGCTTGCGGGCGTGGCGTGATGGAGGATGGCGGCGACTTCGCTCATTTCAACCAGGAAGGTGGAACGGCCGCGGGCGAGATTATCGCTGGCGCCGATGCGCGTGAAGATGCGGTCGGTGACGGGGAGCTTGGCGCTGCGCGCGGGAACGAAAGATCCCATCTGGGCCATCAGGATGATGAGCGCGGCCTGGCGAAGATAGGTGGACTTGCCGCCCATGTTGGGGCCAGTGATCAAAAGGAGCTGTTGGCGGCCGGGTTCGAAGCATAGATCGTTGGGAACGAAGCGCTCGCCTTTCTGGCGGAGGAGCTCTTCGATGACGGGGTGGCGGCCGCCGACGATGAGGAGTTCGCCGGCGTTGTTGAATTCGGGGCGGATGTAGCTGCGATCGGCGGCGAGTTTTGCAAACGAGGCGAGGACGTCGAGCTTGGCGACGGCGGCCGCCGTACGGCGTAGGCGCGCGGCTTTTGCGGCGATGGCGGAGCGGACGTCGATGAAGAGCTGGCGTTCGATTTCGAGGATGCGTTCGTCGGCGGCGAGGATCTTTCTTTCGTAATCCTTCAGTTCAGGAGAAGTGAAACGCTCGGCGTTGACGAGGGTTTGCTTGCGTTCGTAATCGGCGGGGGCGTTGGGGAGATTGGGCTTGGAGATTTCGATGTAGTAGCCGAAGACCTGGTTGAAACGGATTTTGAGGGAGTTGATGCCGGTGCGCTTGCGCTCGCGCTCTTCCATGGATGCGATGATCTGCTTGCTGTGCTGGCTGAGATTGCGGAGTTCGTCGAGTTCGGCGTGGTAGCCGGAGCGGATCATCCCGGGCTCGGCGGCGGAGGCGGGCGGCTCGTCGGAGATGGATTTTTCAAGTTTTTCGCGGACGTCGGTGAGCTCGTCGATTTCTTCGTGGAGGTCGCGGAGGAGATCGCTGCCGCCGGATTGCGGTGGGGTGAGAAAATTTTTGAGGACGGGGAGTTGCGTAAGGGATTTGCGGAGGGCTAGAAGTTCGCGCGGAGTGGCGAGGCCGAGAGTGATGCGGCTGGTGAGGCGCTCGAGATCCTGAATGCCGCGAAGTTCCTTGCGGATTTCGCCGCGGACGACGGTTTGCTGGAGGAGATGGGCGACGGCGCCGAGGCGGGCTTCGATGGCATCGAGATCGATGAGTGGGCGAATCATCCAGGCGCGGAGCATGCGTGCGCCCATGCCGGTGACGGTGGAATCGAGCGCGGCGATCAGCGTGGTGGGGCCTGCGGATTTGGATTCCTCGGTGAAGATGGGGGAGACGAGTTCGAGATTGCGGACGGAAACGGGATCGAGAACTAGCGAGTCGTGCTGTTCGTAGAAGCGGATGCGATCGAGATGGCGGAGGGCTTCGATGCTGGGCGCGTCATCGCCGCGGGCGGAATTTTCGCGGAGGTAGTGGACGACCGCGCCGGCGGCGGAGAGGGCTTGCGGATGATCGTCGAGGCCGAAGCCGGTGAGCTCGGCAACTCCGAATTGTTCGCGGAGAATGCGCTCGGCGTAATCGGGGTGGAAGACCCAGTCTTCGACGCGGGTTTCGACGCCGCCTGCGCCGTCGAGGAGAGAGGTTTTCGCGGTCTCAAAAAGTTGTTGCGGGCGGGGGAGAAGGGTCTCGCGGGGGCGAACGAGTTGCAATTCGTCGCGGAGAGATTCCTGCGCGCCGGGGCCAGAGAACTCGGTGGCCTGGAATTCGCCGGTGGAGAGATCGACGAGAGCGAGGCCGATGGTTTCGGCGGAGGCATTTTGCGCGACGGCGGCGAGGAAATTGTTTTCGCGGGCGTCGAGGAGGGCCACGTCGGTGGCGGTGCCGGGAGTGATGACGCGGGTGACTTCGCGGCGGACGAGTTTTTTGCCGGGCCCGGGCTGCTCCATCTGTTCGCAGATGGCGACTTTGAATCCCGCGCGGATGAGGCGGGCGATATAGCCGTCGGCAGCGTGATAGGGGACACCGCACATGGGGATGGGCTGGCCCTTTTCACGGTTGCGGGAGGTGAGAGTGATCTGGAGTTCTCGAGCGGCGATCATGGCGTCTTCGTAGAAGAGTTCGTAGAAATCGCCGAGACGGAAGAGGAGGAGAGCGTGGGGATAGCGGGTTTTTACCGCGTTGTATTGTTGCATCAGGGGTGTTGTGGGTTCGGACATTTGGAAGTAATCAGTAATCAGTAAACAGTAATCGGTAAGACGCGGACAGATAACAGGTATCAGCGAACAGGAGGCCGAATTCGCTGGCGACGAGGGTGGTTCGATTGAATTTGTTGCGAAGGGTTGAGGTTGAGGTCCTTCGGGCATCCTTATCGGATGCCCTCAGGATGACAAAGCTTTTGGTTCCATTGTGCGTGGGCGATTTCATTGGGTGATGCCGAGTTCGCCAAGGACGAAGGCGTAGTCGAAGGCGATTTCTTTTAGGTAGTCGTAGCGGCCGCTGGCGCCGCCGTGGCCTACGCCGAGGTTGGTTTTTAGGAGGAGGACGTTGCCGTCGGTTTTGAGGGTGCGGAGTTTGGCGACGTATTTGGCGGGTTCCCAGTACATGACCTGGCTGTCGTTGAGGCCGGTTTTGACGAGCATGGAGGGATAGTCTTTGCGTTCGAGGTGGGTGTAGGGGCAGTAGGATTTTATGTAGAAATAGTCTTCGGCGCGCTGGGGATTGCCCCACTCTTCGTATTCGCCGACGGTGAGCGGGAGAGTGGGATCGAGCATGGTGTTGAGGACGTCGACGAAGGGGACGTGGCTGACAACGGCGCGGAATAGATCAGGGCGAAGATTGGCGACCGCACCCATGAGCAAGCCGCCGGCGCTGCCGCCTTCGACGATGAGTTTGTTTTTTGCGGCGAAACCCAGGGCGATCAAATCTTCGGCGCAGGCGATGAAATCGGTGAAGGTGTTCATCTTGCGGTGCATGCGGCCGGCGTCGTGCCAAGGCTTTCCGAGTTCGCCGCCGCCGCGGATATGAGCAATAGCGAAGATGACGCCGCGATCGAGAAGGCTGAGGCGATTGGAGCTGAAGGTGACGGGCATGGAGATTCCGTAACTGCCATAGCCGTAGAGAAGAAGAGGGGCGCTGCCGTCGCGGGAAGTGTCGTGGCGGTAGACGACGGAGACCGGGATTTTGGTGCCATCGGAGGCGATGGCGTGCAGGCGTTCGCTGGCGTAGAGAGTTGGATCGTAGCCGCCGAGGACAGGCTGCTGCTTGCGGAGGATGCGGTCGCCGGTGCGGATGTCGAGATCAAAGACGGAGCGCGGGGTGATGAAGGATTCGTAGGTGAATCGGACGAAGGTGGTGTCGAACTCGGGGTTGGCACCGAGGGCGGCGTTGTAGGCGGGTTCGGCGAAAGTGATGCGGCCGGAAGCGGCGAGAGCGGTCGGCGCCTCGTGCGTGAGATCGACGATGCGGAGATGGGGGAGGCCTTCTTCGCGTTCGACGAGGACGAGGTGCGAGCGGAAAGCGGCTACGCCGGAGAGCATGACGCCGGGGCGGTTGGGGACGACTTCGTGCCAGCGGGAGCGGCCGGGATCGACGGCGGGGGCGGTCATGAGGCGGAAGGTGCGGCCTGCGTCGTTGGTGCGGATGAAGAAGACGCCGCCGGCGGGATCGCTGGAGCTGCCGGGGTGATGGTCGACGTAGTATTCGTGGTCGTCGTGGCGTTCGTGGATGAGTTGAAAGGGCAGTGAGGGGCTGTCGGCGCGGAGATAGCGGACTTCGCTGGTGGTGTGGCTGTTGGCGACGAGGAAGATGTAGGCGCCGCTGCGGCTGCGCTCGACGTCGATGCGGAAACGCTCGTCTTTTTCTTCGAAGAGCAGCGTATCGGGCCCGTTGGAGCCGAGGACGTGGCGATAGAGTTGGTGAGAGCGTTTGGTGACTTCGTCTTCGACGACGTAGAAGAGGGTGCGATTGTCGGCGGCCCATGCGGCGCTGGTGACGCGCTCGACGCGGAAAGGAAGCATGGCGGAGTCTTCGAGATTTTTGATTTCGAGAGTGTATTGGCGGAAGCCGATGGTGTCCGTGGCGTAGGCGAGGAGGAAATTGTTGTCGCTGACTTCGAAGATGCCGAGGCCGAGGAAGGAGTGGCCTTCGGCGAGGAGATTCAGATCAAGGAGGACGTGCTCAGCGGGAGCGTGGACGGCTGTGCGGCAATAGATGGAGTATTGCTGGCCTTCGACGGTGCGAGTGTAGTATTCGAAGCCGCGAACGGTGTAGGGGACGCTGAGATCGGTTTGCTGAATGCGGCTGAGCATTTCGTGGTAGAGGCGCGATTGGAATGGCTCGGTGGATTTAAGGTAGGCGTCGGCGTAGGCGTTTTCGGCTTCGAGGTAGGAAAGGACGCGGGGATCTTTTTTGTCGCGGAGCCAGGCGTAGTGGTCGGCGCGGCGGTCGGAGTGGATCACGTGCTCGACGGGTTCGCGGAGAGCGAGCGGGGGCTGCAGTCCGGCGGGGCCGGATTTGGCGGGGGGGGCGGCGTCGGGGGCGAGGTGGGCCGCGGTTGAGTTGGAGTCAGGCGTCATGTAAAGTGTTCCGCTTCTTCCGGTGGTGATCTGGGAAACTCTCTTCAGGGGCTAAAGCCCATACCATTTGGAGGCTTTACGCCGGGGCTGAAGCCCCGGCCTCCTAAGAAACCCAGGAGCACAGCCCCTTCGCCATCCCTCAGGGCACGCAGGGAATGGCTGTGCCACGAAGGTGGCCACCACATGAATTTGGGGGCTGGTGGAGTACCCTGCTAGGCCATAGTAATCGAAGACGGGTTTGGATTACAGCTTCCTGCTATTCTTTGGCGGCGAGGGATTGGACTGAGGTTTATGGCTTACGAGGTTGAGATCAAGCTGGCGATTCGCGACGGCAAGGCGTTGCTGCGGGCGTTGAAGCGGCTGAGGGCGAAGCCTGCGAACCCGAAGGCGCCGCGGATGCATGAGATGAACGTGATTTTTGATACGCCGGATGGGGGATTGGCGAAGCACGGGCAGTTGCTGCGGATTCGGACGGAGACGCCTGCCCCGGCGAAGAAGAGTGATCGAAGCAAGGTGGCCAGGCGGACGGTGCTGACGTTTAAGTCGCCGCCGGCGGAGCTTGCGATTGGGGATGTTGGGCACGGCGGGGACCGTCGGCATAAGGTGCGCGAGGAGATTGAGACGGAGCTGAAGGATGGGGCCACGATACAGATGATTTTTGAGGGACTGGGGCTGCGGGGGTGGTTCCGGTATGAGAAGTATCGGACGACGTATGTTTTGCCGGGTCGGCACGCTTGGGCGAAAGGTCTGCTGATCGAGATGGACGAGACGTCGATTGGGACTTTTGTCGAGTTGGAGGGGCCTGCGGCGGCGATTGATCGAGCGGCGAAGGAGTTGGGGTATTCGGCGAGAGATTATGTGCTAAAGAATTATTTGGTGTTGTATGTGGAGGAGTGCAAGCGGAAAGGGGAGTCGCCTAAGGATATGTTGTTTGGAGGGGGGAAGAAGGGATAGTTGGTGGGCAATTGGCGGTTGGGTGGTTGGGTTTCATGCGAAAAATCGGAAGGTGCGCTTCCGGAGTCAAAATTTTTGGAAAAAATCCCGAAAAGTGTCGTTTTTTCTTGACAATGCGGGAGAGCAGGCTTATCTCTAAATTCGGAGTGAATTTTTTACGTATGAGCGCGTCCAGCGAACTCGAACCTCACCCTAGTTGCTTAGGGGAGGGGTGCAGCCACTTGACCGCTATTCCGGCAAGCGATCCGCGGTGCGCCGGGGCTGATCGGGGTTCAATTCGATACAGCTTGCTGGAAGTCCGGGCGGAGGGCAACGGGCTGGGAGGGTGCGCTACCGGCTGAAGTCTGCGCATCAATGCGATTTTGTTGCCCGCGGCCGGAATGGTTTGCGGGCTTTTTGTTTTTGGAAGAAGAAAAGATTTAACACAGAGGACGCAGAGGAAGAGCACAGAGCACACAGAGCAGAGAAACCCAAAGAGCACAGCCAGGAATGGCTGTGCCATCGGGGAAAGGAGGGAGACGGAGATGTTGTTTGCTACGGAGTTGGTGGGGGCGTCGGCTTATGATTCGCAGGCGCATTTTGTGGGGCGCGTCCGGGAGTTTTTTGTGGAGCCGGCGGAGCAGCCGAATCGGATTTCGCATTTTTTGATTTCGCGCGGAAGGTTTCAGCCGCTTGTGGCGCGGTATGACCAGGTTTCGAAAGTGGCACCGGGGCGGATCGATTTGAACGTGAGTGAGCGGGCGCTGGATGCGTACAAGCCGAATGAGGCGTGGCTGGCGGTGCAGAAGGATTTGATGGACCAGCAGATTATTGATACGGAAGGGCGGAAAGTGGTCCGCGTGAATGACGTGGACCTGACGGAAATCCGCACGAACGAACACGTGGAATTGCGGATCGCGCAAGTGGACGTGGGGCTGCCGGGAGCGATGAGGAGGCTGCTGCAGGGGATTGCGCCATCGTCGGTGGTGCGGAAGCTGCAGGGGAAGCTGCCGCAGAGGTCGATTCGCTGGGAATTTGTGAATTTGATTGAGCCGGACCCGCTGAGGCGGGTGAAGCTGCGGATCACGCACGAAAAGCTGGAGGACCTGCATCCCGCGGATTTGGCGGAGATGATGGAAGAGCTTTCGGCGGCGGAGCGGCAGGGAATTATCGCCTCGCTGGATGAAGAGACGGCGGCGAAGGTGCTGGCCGAGCTGGATGAACGGCTGACGACGCAAATCGTGGAGAAACTCGATCCGGAGAAAGCGGCGGATATTTTGGAGGAGATGGCGCCGGATGCGGCGGCGGATTTGCTGGCAGATTTGCCGAAGGAGACTTCGGAGGAGTTGCTGGAGGAGATGCCGAACCTGGAGGCGGAGGAGGTTCGCGAGCTGCTGAGCTACGACCCGTCGACGGCGGGCGGGATGATGAACACGCAGTTTGCGTATGTGAGCGAGGCGTCTTCGCGGGAGGAAGTGCTGGGGTGGCTGCGAAAGCAGGATTTCAACCTGGAGCAACTGGACACGATGGTGCTGGTGGATGCGCACGCGCAATTTTCAGGGACGGTGCCGGTGGCGCGAATGCTGCTGGCCGTTCCGGAGCAACGAATGTCGGAGCTGAAGACGGAACCGCTGGTGAGTATCACGCCGGATGCGAGCGAGAAAGACGTTTTTGAACTGTTCGACAAATACAATCTGCGGATGCTCACGGTGATTGACGAAGAGAAGCGCCCGATTGGGACGGTCACCGTGGATGACGTGGTGTCGCGGCTCGTGAACGCATGAACCTGACAGCCATAAACAATTTAATTGACCGGATCCGCGGGCGGACGCTGACTTTTTTTTCAGCAGGGAATCAATGGCGGCGGAGGATTGCGCTGTTTCTGGCCGTGATTGGGCCGGGGATCATCACCTCGAATGTTGATAATGACGCCGGCGGGATTGCGACGTATACGCAGGCGGGCAGCGCGTATGGATACACGCTGTTGTGGTCATTGATCCCGATGACGATTGCGCTGTATGTGACGATGGAGATGTGTTCGCGGATGGGAGTGATTACCGGGAAGGGGCTTTCCGACCTGATTCGCGAGGAGTTTGGATTTCGTTCAACTTTTTTTGTGATGATTACCGGATTCCTGGTGGATTTGGGAAACGTGGTAGCGGAATTTGCGGGCGTGGCGGCTGCGGCGCAGATTTTTGGAGTGAGCAAGTATATTGCGGTGCCGCTGGCGGCGGTGGCGGTGTGGGTGCTGGTGCTGAAGGGAACGTACCGGCAAGTGGAAGTTGTGTTCATGATCGCGTGCGTTTTTTATCTCAGCTACCTGTTCTCGGCGTTGCTGTCGCATCCGGATTGGTTGCTGGCGGCGCGGATGACGGTGATCCCCACGATTCACTTCGATGTGAGTTACCTAATTACTTTGACCGCTCTAGTGGGAACAACGATAGCGCCCTGGCAGTTTTTTTATTTGCAGGCGAGTTTCGTGGAAAAGAAGGTGGGCCCACGGCAGTATCCGCAGGCGCGGCTGGACGTGCTGCTGGGGAGCATCAGCTGCATGGTGATCGTGTTTTTCATCATCGTTTGCACGGCGGCGACACTGCATGCAACGGGGCTGACGAACATCACCGATGCGGGAGAGGCGGCGAAGGCGCTGGTGCCACTGGCGGGGAAGTGGGCGGCGTTGATGTTTGCGTTCGGACTGCTGAACGCTTCGCTGTTTGCGGCGACGATTTTGCCGTTGTCGACAGCGCACGTGATTTGCGAAGGGATGGGTTTTGAGGCGGGGATTGACCACAAGTTTCGGGAGGCGCCGGCGTTTTACTGGCTGTATACGATTTTGATTGTCGTGGGCGCGGGTATCGTGCTGATACCGAATGTGCCGCTGTGGAAGATATTCATTTTTTCGCAGGTGGGGAACGGGGTGTGGCTGCCGATTGTGGTGATTTTTATTTTGCTGCTGGTGAACCGGAAGGATTTGATGGGGGAGCACACGAATACGGTGGGGTTTAACCTGGTGGCCTGGATTACGGCGATTTTTATGATTGTGCTTACGTTTGTGCTGGTGGGGCAGGGGATTTATCAATGGGCGAGGGGAGTGCCGGGGTGAGGTTGGAAAATAGGAAATGGAAAATGGGAAGAGAAGAGGGGACTTAACGCAGAGGGCGCTGAGGTCGGCGCGCAGAGGACGCTGAGAAGAGGAACCCAAGAGCACAGCCAGGAATGGCTGTGCCACGTTGCTGGGAAATTACAGGGGACGGAAAAGTGCGTTGCGCGGGTGCGAAGGGGTGTGTTAACTTTGCGGCATAAAGGAAGATTGACCTGAAACCATCGTGGCTCACTCGCTTGAACTTTCCGCTGCTGCTCTCGGTCCGGTGACCGCAGAGGAAGCGCATATTCTGAAAAAACTGGATTTGGAACGGTTGCCGCGGCATATCGCGGTGATCATGGATGGAAATGGGCGTTGGGCGCAGAAGCGCCATTTGCCGCGCGTGGCGGGGCACCGGGTGGGGACGCAGTCTGCGCGGACGACGATTGAAACTTGCGCGCGGCTGAAGGTGGAGGCGCTGACGCTGTACGCGTTTTCGGTGGAGAACTGGCGGCGGCCGAAGGCGGAGATTGAGTTTTTGATGCAGTTGCTGCGGGAATATCTGCGGAAAGAGATGCCGCTGATCCAGAGGAATAATATCCGGATGCGGTTTCTGGGGCGGCCGGATGAGCTGCCTGATGGGGTGCGGAAGGATACGCGGGAGGCGACGGAGGCTACGGCGGGGAATACGGGGATGGTGCTTTCGATTGCGCTGAATTATGGCGGCCGCGCGGAGATTGTGGACGCGATGAACGCGATCCTGGCGGAGCGGAATGGGCACGGGACTTCAGGGATTACGGAGGAGCAGCTTTCGCAGCACCTTTATACGGCGAACCTGCCGGACCCGGATTTGCTGATCCGCACGAGCGGGGAGATGCGGGTCAGCAATTTTCTGTTGTGGCAGATTGCGTATGCGGAAATTTTTGTTACAGAGACGTTGTGGCCGGATTTTAACCGGGCGCGGTTGTTGGAGGCGTTGGTGGATTTTCAGGGGAGAGAGCGGAGATACGGCGGGATTGATGCGCCGAAGACGGCGGCGCGGTAGCGGGATCGCGCGGTAATCAGAGAGAGAAAAGATAACGCAGAGGCGCGGAGTTCGCAGAGGTTCGCAGAGAAGAGAACCCGTACCCTGAAAACCGCAGGGTGTGGCACCCCACCTGGGGCGCTGGGCGGCGAGTGCCTGTATAATTCGGTAGGCAATCCACAATCAATCTGGCCGGAATGGGGCAAGCGGCGGATAAGGACTGTTTGCATGACCTGGAAACGCGTGGCGACGGCGGCGGTGTTGATACCCGTGGTTGTGGTTCTGGTGCTGTATACGTCCACGGTGGTTGTTGCAGTGGCTACCGCGATTATTACTTTGCTGGCCCTGTGGGAGTATTTTGCGTTGGGGGAGGCCATTGGGCACCGTGCTTACCGGTTGTGGACGATGTTCTGCGCCGTGTTGCTGGTGAGTTCGCAATGGCTGGAGTCGAGATCGCAGGAGATATTGGGTTGGCCGGGTCCCGCGAGTTACAGTTTGCACCGTTTCTTTCCGGCGATTCTGGAATTACCTTCGACGGTTTTGTTTCTTTTTGTGCTGGGGATCACGGCGCTGATGCTGTGGAGCGAGCGGCCGCTGGTGGAGGCTCTGCCGGCTGCGGGGATCAGTTCGAGCGCGTTGCTGCTAGTTGCGTTGCCGCTTTCCTACGCGGTGCGGCTGCATAACAGTCCGTTGGGGTTCGGGCCGGTGCTGTTGCTATTCGCGCTGGTGATTACCTGGACTGGGGACACGGCTGCGTATTTTGTGGGAAGAGCGCTTGGCCAGCACCCGCTGGCGCCGCATATTTCGCCGAAGAAGACGTGGGAAGGGGCGGCCGGCAGCATGGCGGGGTCGCTAGTAGCCGCGGCTTTTTTTGGGGCTCTCTCGAACAGGTGGGTGAATCCGGCGTGGGCGCACACATTTTCGCCAATGTCGCAATTTTTGATTATGGGATTCCTGGGGAATATTGCGGGGCAGATGGGGGATTTGCTGGAGTCGGCATATAAGAGGTCGGCGGGGGTGAAGGATTCGGGAGGGTTGCTGCCAGGGCATGGAGGAGTGCTGGACCGGATTGATGCGCTGATTTTGTGTATACCGGTGATTTGGTATTACCTAGTGATGGCAAATCCGGTGAAGTTGTAGGGACAGAAGAAAGATTTCACCACAGAGGCACAGAGGTCCACAGAGTTCACAGAGAAGACGGAAAGAGCTTAACGCCGAGACGCAGAGGGCGCTGAGAAGAGTTGCTTCCTGTTATCTGTTTGCTGCTATCTGTTATCCTGAAATTCAGTTCGTGAGATCGAAAATTCCAACATGAAAAATATTTCAATTCTTGGTTGCACGGGATCGATTGGGCGGCAGACGCTGGCCGTGGTGGAGGCGTTGGCAGGACAGTTTCGCGTGGTGGGGCTGGCGGCGGGGTCGAACCTGGATGAGTTGGTGGGGCAGATTGAACGGCACCGGCCTGAGGTGGTGTCGGTGGCTACGGCGGCGCTGGCGAGCGAGCTTGCTGGGCGATTGCGGGAGAAGGGCGTTGCGCCGCTGCCGGCGATTCATCATGGGCGCGAGGGGATGCTGGCGGTTGGGACGCATGGGGTGGCGGAGATTGTGGTGTCCGCGGCTGTGGGCGTGGTGGGGCTGGAAGCTACTTTCGAGGCGATCAAGCTTGGGAAGGTGATTGCGCTTTCGAATAAGGAAGTGCTGGTGGCGGCGGGCGAATTGGTGATGGCGGCGGTCGAGAAGTCGGGGAAAGAGCTGCTGCCGGTGGACAGCGAGCATAATGCGGTGCACCAGTGCTTGCGCGGCGGGACGCATGGGGAAGTGCTGCGGATTATTTTGACGGCTTCGGGCGGGCCGTTTCGGAAGACGCCGCTGAAGGATCTGGCGAATGTGAGTACGGAGCAGGCATTGGCGCATCCGAACTGGCGAATGGGGAACCGGATCACGATTGATTCGGCGACGATGATGAATAAGGGATTTGAGGTGATTGAGGCACGGTGGCTGTTTGGGATGAAGCCTGAGCAGATTGAGGTGGTGATTCATCCGCAGTCGACGATTCATTCGATGGTGGAGTATGTGGATGGGTCGGTGCTGGCGCAGCTGGGGCCGACGGATATGCGGATGCCGATTCAGTATGCGCTGACGTATCCGGCGCGGGTGGCGACGCGCGAGGTGCAGTTGGATTGGGGGAAATTGAAGAGGCTGGATTTTGAGAAGGCTTCGACGCGGAGGTTTCCGTGTTTGCGGCTGGCGCGGGAGGCGATGAAGAAGGGTGGGGCTTGGCCGTGCGCGTTGAATGCGGCGGATGAGGTGGCGGTGGCGGCGTTTCTGGAGGGCCGGCTGGCGTTTTTGGGGATACCGGAAGTGATTGAGCGGGTGCTGGAGAGGACCGCGAAGACGAAATTTTCGTCGATGGAAGATGTGGTGGCGGCGGATGCGGAGGCAAGAAGAGTGGCGGAAGAGGAGCTTACAGCCATTAGCCGACAGCTGACAGCTTAAGAGAAGAGACAAGAAAAGATAACGCAGAGGCGCTGAGAGCGCAGAGATTCGCAGAGAAGAAAAAACCCGCACCCCGAAAAGCACATGGTGCGGCACCCACGTTTTGATCCTTTACTTCATTTACCTCGTTTAATTCCTTTAGTTCACGTTTCTATTGGTATTCCTGGTCGATGTGGAGGATGGCGCCGTTTTCGTCGAAGGCTACATCGAAGGCTTTGGCTTTTTTTACGAGGATGTCGGCGAATTGATTTTCCTGGGTTAGGAGGACTGCCTGGAGTTTCACCATTTCCAGGACGGCTAAGAATGCGACGATCATGGCGTGGCGGGAGGGGCAGGCTTCGAAGAATTGGATGAGGCTGACGGTGGAGGTGTCGCTCGAGAGGATTTGGCTGCGGAGTTGGGCGATCATTTGCGCTACGGTGAAGACGTCGTGGGTTAGTTCGATGCGGACAACTTCTTTTTTGCGCTCGAGGACTTGCTGGAAGACGCGGACTAGATCGACGAGGGAGACGACTAGTTCGCCTTCGGTGCCTTCGTCGTTATAGAGGGATTTGTCGGGGCGGGACCAGACGTGCTCTTCGATTTGCTGCTTCTGATAGAGGAGTTGGGCGGCGTTTTTGTATTTTTCGTGTTCGATGAGGCGCTGGACTAGTTCTTCGCGGGGGTCGGCGGATTGCTCTTCGGGAGAGGCGAGCGGGTCGGGCGGGAGAAGCATTTTGGATTTGATGTAGATGAGCGTGGCGGCCATGTAGATGAATTCGGCGGAGACGTCGATGTTCTGGACTTCCAGCTGGTGGAGGTAGTCGAGGTATTGGGAGGTGATTTTGGAGATTTGGATGTCGTGGATGTTCATTTCCTGCTTTTTGATGAGGTCGAGCAGGAGGTCGAGGGGACCTTCGTACATGGGGATGGAGATTTTGTAGGGAGAAGCCATCGAAGAATAGTTTACAGTCGACAGCCTACAGTTAACAGTTAAAATGCAAAATCTCGGAGAAGAGTTCAACACAGAGTTAGCAGAGGGGCCACAGAGGACTCAGAGAAGGAAAGAGGGAAGAGAGGAAATTTCGTGGTCCTGGATCGTAAGAGCCCACCCTTACAAACCAAGGGTGGGGCACCCTCAAGCTCAGTTGTTCGGTGGCGTGATGAAGATTAGCCAGAGATTTCCTGGCGTTTGCGGGGCCAGTTGAAGATGGCGTCGCGTACTCGTTGCATTGTCTGCTTCGCAGATTTGCGAGCGTGTTCAGAGCCTTGGTCTAGAATTTCGAGGGCTTTTTTGGGATGTTGCTCGTAGTCTAGGCGCTTTTCGCGGACTGGGGCGATCCATTTGATCAGGTTTTCGGCCATGGCGGATTTGCATTCGATGCAGCCGATGCCGGCGGTTGTGCAGCCTTGGCGGACCCAGTCGAGGCGGCCGGGGTCGCGTTCGGGTGTGGAGAAGAGTTTGTGCCAGTCGTAGACGGGGCAGACGTCGGGGTTGCCGGGGTCGGTGCGGCGTTTGCGGGCGGGGTCGGTGACCATGACTTTGGTTTTTTTGCGGATGTCGTCGTCGGATTCGGAGAGGGTGATGGCGTTGTTGTAGGACTTGGACATTTTTCGGCCGTCCAAGCCTGGGATGCGGGGAGTAGGAGTGAGGAGCGCAGCAGGCTCAGTCAACACTTCAACATGATTGTAAAGACCTTCAAAATTCGGCAGCTGCTCAGAAATATTCTTTACTCCCGCTTCCGTGATCTGGCGGGCAAGTTCGGCACGGAGAGCGGGTATCTGTTCCGCAGTAAATTCGGTTAATCCCCAGAGGCCAAACTTCGCGCAAAGTGTTCCCAACACATCCCGATGTTTTTGGTCGAATAACTCTTCTCTTAAAGAAAATCCATAAAACCCATTGAAGCGGCGGACGAGTTCGCGGCTGAATTCTACGTGGGAGACTTGGTCTTCGCCTACGGGGACGAGGATGCCTTTGGCGGGCTGCGAGTACAGGACGATGTCGGCGGTTTGCAGGGTGGGGTAGCCGAGGAAGCCGTAGGTGTGGAGATCCTTGTTTTTGATTTGGTCGAGCTGCTCTTTGTAGGTGGGGATGCGTTCGAGCCAACCGAGCGGAGTGACCATGCTTAGGAGGAGATGGAGTTCGGCGTGTTCGGGGACTTGGGACTGCAGGAAGATGGTGGATTTGGCGGGGTCTAGGCCGGAGGCCAGGAAGTCGATGGTGATTTGGAGGGAGTTTTCGGCGATGGCGGAGGTGTCGGCGTAATCGGAGGTGAGGGCATGCCAGTCGGCGACGAAGTAGAAGCATTCGTAAGCGGGATCGGATTGGAGCTTCACCCAGTTTTGGAGTGCGCCGAAGTAGTGGCCGATGTGGAGACGTCCGGTGGGGCGCATGCCGGATAAGACTCGATTGATCGCGCTGGTCAATTTATGAAGCCTCGATGGTTAATTGGATTGTGGTGACGCTGCACGGTAATCAGTAATCAGCGATCAGTTATCAGGAAGCAAGAAAGTGGTGCGATTTGTTGGCTTGGTTCCTGATTTTAAGAGGATAGCAGATATCAGATAACGGATAGCAGGAGACGGAAAAAGATAACGCAGAGACGCAGAGTACACAGAGGAGCGCAGAGAAGAGTGAGAGTAACCCAACGGCACAGGCCGGATTGCCTGTGCCACAAGAGGGAAGAGTTGCGTTACTTGGACGACCAGTTGGGGGATTCGTTGTGGCCTTGGGTGGTTAGCTGATGAGGCTGAGAGCCGTCGGCTAGCATGGTCCAGATTTGGCGGGTGCCGGTGCGGGTGGATTCGAAGACGAGGTGGCGGCCGTCGGGGGCCCAACTGGGGCGTTCGTTGCGGGCGGAGTCGCGAGTGAGTTCGAGGATGTGGCGCGAGCCGATGTCCATTAGGTAGATATCGTAATTGCCGGAGGGGCGGCGCCAACTGAAGGCGAGAAGTTGGCCGTTGGGAGACCAGGCGGGATCGATGACGTAGCCCATGTCGGGGAGATCGATTTTCTGGGTGTTGGTGCCGTCGGAATTCATCATGTAGAGCTGCGGAACGCCGCCGCGATCGCTGACGAAAGCAACGGTTTGCGCGGTTTTGGGATTCCAGGCAGGAGAGGTGTCGGCTCCGGAGTTGGAGAAGGTGAGGCGCTTGGGGCGATTGCCGCTGGCATCGGAGACGTAGAGCGCGGGATTGCCCTGCATGGAAGACGAGAACATCACCTGCATGCCGTCGGGAGACCAGGTGGGAGAAGAGTTGGTGCCTCTGTAGCGGGCGAAGGAGACGACTTTGCCGGAGTCAAAGGAGTACATGCAGATCTGGCCGCTGACGACGCTATTGGCAGGGGCGAAGCAGGTGAAGGCGATGCGCGAGGCGTCGGGAGACCAGCGCGGGGTGAGCGAGATCGAGCGGAGGGAAGTGAGCGGGTGCTGGTTGGCGCCGTCGTAGTCCATGACCCAGAGTTCCTTGGTGCCGGTGCGCGAGCTGATGAACGCGATTTGCGTGGAGCCGACGCCGGGGAAGCCGCCGGAAAGTTTGGAAATGATTTCGTCGGCGAACTGGTGGGCGAATTTGCGGACTTGCGCGTCGGTGGGAGCGCCGCGGTAGATTTTGCCGACGACGGGTTCGTTGGAGGGGCTGCGGACGTCGTACATCCAGGCGGGGATGGCGACTTCGGTGGCGGATTCAGTGAGGTTGCCGAAGGCGACGAAGTTGGCGTTGAGGGGAGGATCGGTCCAGGTGAGCTTTTGGAGTTCGTTGGGAGCGGAGGGAGCTTGTGCGGGATAGAAGCTGGGAGAGACGAGTTCGATGATGCCGGAGAAGGAGAGGTCGTCGCGGACAGTTTGCGTGAAGAGGGTCGCGTGGGATTTGGCGTTGTCGGCGCGAGGGGCGAAGTCGGCTACGGCGATGCGGGGCTTGTCGAGGCCGAGGCCGGTGCCGGAGCGGATCCAGTCTTGAGAGAGGGAGGGAGAGGAGAAGAGCAGGAGAGAGAGGAGCGAAAGGAGACAGATGGGAATGGTGCGGGTGATTCGAAGCAAGAGTTCCTCCGGAAAGATTTGGGCTGAAGAAATAGTTTAGGACAAATTGGGTTGGTGTGCGGGGAAAAGTTGGGGCGGAACAACAGAGGGATAACAGATAACAGCGAACAGATAACAGGAAACGAAGAGGGGACTCAACGCAGAGGACGCTGAGGAAACGCGCTGAGTTCGCAGAGAGGGGCGGCCCTATCGGGATGCGGAGAGGTCGAAATCGAAGGTTACATCGACGTAGGAGCCGGAGTAGTCGGCGGGAAGGGCGGGAAACTTGTCGATGCTGAGCAGGGCTCGAGTGGACGAGTCGTCCATAGAACGATTGCCGCTGGATGTGTCGAGGCGGATGTTTTTGATGGTTCCGTCACGATTGATGCGGAAGGTAACGACGGAATGCGCCCGGCGCGCGGCACGAACAGCAGGATCGATCGTATTCTGCATCCAGTTTTGAGAGATGGCGCGGCGCATGGATTCGACGTACCAGCCGTAGCGGGTTGCGAAATCGCCGCCGCCCTGGCCTTGAACGGCGAGGCCGCTGGCGGAGGCGCCGGGGGTTTGCGAGTAGCCGGTGGGGACGTCCAACTGGCCGCCGCCTTTGCCGTAGGGGGTGGCGTTATCGGGAGGCCGAACTTTGGGTTCGAAGACCTTGGATTTTTTGGAAGGCGGTGGAGGCGGCTGTTTTTCCTTGAACTTGAGAATGGGCGTGGCATCGGTCTTGGGCTGTTCGATTTTGGGCTCTTCTTCGGCCAGGCCTTTGGTGGGATCGACGACCTGACTGGGGGTGGGGACGACTGGATGCGGCATGGGAATGCCGGCGCTGCTGATGAGATTTACTTTCACGCTGGAATCGCCGCCTCCACCGATGCCTCCCCAGGGATTGCCGGAACGCTGGATCCAGACGCTGAGGGCGACCGCAGCGATCAGTCCGATGTGCAGCCAGGCGGAGTAGCCGAGGAAGCGTTTGAAGGGGGCTTCGTAGTTGGTGGCGGCGTAGTCCATGCTCTTAGAACGTCAGATAACGAAAGTCTTGCGCTTCGCGTGTCCAGCGTCAAGCATCAGCGGTTCCGGTCGTTGATGGGCTGGGTGACGATGCTGATGTTGGAAATGCCGGACTGGCGGAGAGTGTCGATGACGGTGCAGAAGGCGCCGAAGGGAACGGTTTCGTCGGCGCGGAGGTAGATCACGTCATTCTGGTGTTTGGCTTGTTTTTTGATTTTGTCGGCGAGCTGGTGGATGTTGATGGGATCGTTGCCGAGATAGATGAGCTGGTTCTTGTCCATGGTGACGACCAGGCGCTGCTGAGTGATTTCTTTCACGGTGTGGGTTTTGGGGACGTCGACCTCGATGCCGGATTGCAGGATGGGAGCGGTGATCATGAAGATGATCAGGAGGACGAGGACGACGTCGATGAACGGAACCATGTTGATTTCGGAGAGGCTTGATTGCGTGGATTTGGCTAGTTGGGGCATGGTTGGTCTCTCAGTGATTTTGCTGGGGGAGATGGATAGCAGATAGCAGCGACCAGCGATCAGGAAGCAAAGAAGACTGGTGCCACCCGCTCAGCCAATGGCATAGAGAATGTTTCCTGTTATCTGCTATCTGGTCGCTGCTATCCCCCGTCGACGAGCAGATAACCAGGTGACGGGAAGGGTTTCTTGATATGGCTCGGACGCTCATGGTTCACGTAAACGTTTTTTCGATTTGGGCGGCGAATTCGAGGGCGAAGGTGTCTAGGCGCTGGGCAAGGTCGCGGATGTCCTGGAGGAAATAGTTGTAGGCGATGAGGGCGGGGATGGCGGCGAAGAGGCCGGCGGCGGTGGTGACGAGGGCTTCGGCGATGCCAGGCGCGACGGCGCGAAGGCTGGCGGAGCCGGAAGTGCCGAGGCCGGAGAAGGCATCGATGATGCCCCAGACGGTGCCGAAGAGGCCGATGAAGGGAGCGACGCCTGCAGTGGTGGCGAGCCACGACATACCTTTTTCCGTGCGGCGGACTTCGTCGGCGGCGGCGAGCTGCATGCTGACGGTGACGGCTTGCATGGATTTGAGTTTGGCGGGCGTGGGATTGCCGGTGCCCGTGACCTGGGATTGGAGTTCGCGATAGCCGGCGGCGTAGACGTTGGCGAAGGGCGAGCCGGCGGAGACGAGTCCTTGCGGATTGGCGACGCCCTTGGTGGCGCGGAAGATTTTCAGGAATTGATCGCTTTGGCGGCGGATGCGGCTGAAGAGGCCGGTCTTCTGGAGGATCAGCGCCCAGGAGATGAGCGAGGCGAAAAGAAGAATGCCGAGGACGCCGCGAGCGACCCAGCCGGTTTGCGCGAGAATATCAAAGATGTTGCCGACGAGAATGGCGTTCAGGAGAAAAAGAATGTCTGTCTCCTTAGAAGAGAGAAATTTTTACGGACAAATTCACCGTAGCACAGGGGTGGGGCATGGTCAAAAGGAATAGGATGCGAGTGTGTTGTGGCGGGATGTAGGGAGAACGTGGGAAATTGAGGATTGGATAACAGAAAGCAGATAACAGAGAACAGAGAACAGGAACCGGAGGGGCGATGAAGTTTGCGAAGGTGGTGTTTTGGGTGGCGGGGATTTGGGGACTGGTGGTGATTACTCCGTTGTATTTCATGTTTGACCTGATTGGGAAGCAGGATCCGCCGGCGATTACGCATCCGGGATTTTATTATGGGTTTGTGGGATGCGCGCTGGCGTGGCAGATTGCGTTTTTGATTATCGGGGTGAACCCGGTGAGGTTGCGGCCGATGATGATTCCGTCGATGGTTGAGAAATTTACGTTTGGCGTGGCGGTGGTGGCGCTGGTGGTGAATGGGAGGATGCATCGGACGGACCTGGTGTTTGCGGGGACGGATTTGGCGCTGGGGGTGTTGTTTGTGGCGGCGTTTGTGAAGACGGGAGGTGGAGGAAGAGAAGAAGAGGAACCCGGATTCCGAAAGAGGCGTGTGGTAGAGTGAAAAGGTATGGGAAAGAGCTTTGATATTGGGTTGGAGAGATTGACGGGGACGGGTGGGGCTGACGTTGTGACACCCCCCTCGGAAGGTGGCCGCCACAACGGCGAGCTGGGCACCGAAAGCGCACAGCCAGGAATGGCTGTGCCACAGGGGGAGACATTTTATCTGGAGACGTTTGGGTGCCAGATGAATGACCATGATTCGGAGAAGGTGGCGGGATTTTTGCTGGCGCGCGGGTACCGGCAGGTGGACGGGCCGGAAGCGGCGAAGGTGATTTTGTATAACACGTGTTCTATACGGGAGAAGGCGGCGCAGAAGGTGTTTTCGCGGTTGGGGGAGTTGCGGCCGGCAGAGGAGAAGCTGACAGCTGGTAGCCGACAGCCGTTAGCTGAAGAAAAATTCGCCGCAGATTCGAGGCGGAGTGGAGACGGGGTGGCTGCGGGTTGGAAAGGCAAACAGGCAGGAGTGGCTGCGGCACAGAAAAGCGCACAGCCAGGAATGGCTGTGCCACAAGATCCAAAGCACCCGAGTCTGAGGAAGATCGTGAACGCGAGTGGGGGGAAGATTATTGGGGTGCTGGGGTGCGTGGCGCAGCAGGAGGGGGAGGGGATTTTTGAGCGGGCGCCGTGGGTGAGTTTGGTTTGTGGGAGTGCGAGTTACCGGAAGTTGCCGCAGTTGATTGCGGAGTTGGAAGCGGGGAACCGGCGCGTGACTGGGTTGGATACTGATACGGACGAGACGTTTGAGACGGAGATTACGCGGCGGGACAATCCGTGGCGGGCGTACCTGACGATTATCGAGGGTTGCGACAAGGCTTGTTCGTACTGCGTGGTGCCGTTTACGCGGGGGCCGGAGCGGAGCCGGGTTAGCGCGTCGATATTGGAAGAGGCGCGGCAACTGGCGGAGGCGGGATACAGCGAAGTGCAGCTGCTAGGGCAGACGGTGAATTCTTATGCTGACCCGAGCGCGCGGAAGCTGCGGTTTTCGGAATTGCTGGCAGCGGTGGCGGAAGTTCGCGGAATTCGGCGCGTGAGATTTACGACTTCGCACCCGCGGGATTTCGGGAAGGACATCGTGGAGGCGATTGAGGCGCATCCAACGATTTGCGACCACGTGCACTTGCCGGTGCAGAGCGGCTCGACGGCGGTGCTGCGGGCGATGGCGCGGACGTATTCGCGGGAAGAGTATCTGGAGAAGATTGCGTTGATGAAGGCGGCGCGGCGGCCGATCAGCATTACTACCGACATGATTGTGGGTTTCCCGGGCGAGACGGAGAAGAATTTTGAGGAGACGCTGAGTCTGCTGGATGAAGTCCAGTACGACAGCGTTTTCGCATTCAAGTATTCGCCGCGGCCGAATACGCCTTCGTTGAAGATGGCGGATGCAATTCCAGAAGAGGAGAAGGGGCGGCGGCTGGCGATTTTGATGGACCGGCAGCGGGAAATTCAGCGGGTGAGGAATGAAAAGCTCGTCGGCGACATGTTTGAAGTGCTCGTGGATGGGAAGTCGCGGCGGGAGAACCAGTGGTCGGGGCATACTAGTTCGAATCGGGTAGTGAATTTTACTTCACCGGAGCAGGAACTTCTGGGAGACTACGTGCAGGTGAAGGTTACGATGGCGATGCCGAATAGTCTTGTTGGTGAGATGGTTGGTAGGACGTGAGGCATGCGGGATAACAGTAATCAGATATCAGTAATCAGGAAGCGAAGAGCGGACGGAAGAGGATAACGCAGAGACGCAGAGGACGCTGAGATTCGCAGAGAAGAGAAACCGAAGAGCACAGCCAGGAATAGCTGTGCCGCAGAAGCGGAAGAGTTTGGAAGTTGAGGCACGATCGGCAGGGGATAGGGAGGGCGCGATGGAAGTGGAAATGAAGATACGCGGCCTGATGATGGATCCGGTTACGCAGATGCCGATTGTGGTGCTGAAGGACGTGCAGGGACAGTCGGTGCTGCCGATCTGGGTGGGAGCGTACGAGGCGAACGCGATCGCGCTGGAGATTGAGAAGGTGTCGACGCCGCGGCCGATGACGCATGATCTCTTGAAAAATGTCTTGCTGGGGCTGGATGTGCATGTGCAGAAGATCGTGGTGAACGATCTGCGCGATGATACGTTTTTTGCATTGATCTGGGTGGAGCGGGACGGCGAGCTGATGAGCATCGATTCGCGGCCGAGCGATGCGCTGGCGCTGGCGTTGCGAGTGGATTGCCCGATTTTTGTGGATGAATCGGTGTTGAAGAACTCGAAGGTGGCGACGGCGCTGGCGGAGCGGAGTTCGAACGAGCAGTTGAGGAATTATCTGGAAGGGTTGAGCGATGAGGACCTTGGGCGATACAAAATGTGAGGAAGCGGGATAACAGATAGCAGCGATCAGATAACGGGATTCTTGGAGCGGCACGGTTTCGACCGTGCCGTTTTTGTTTTGGGGCACGGGAAAAGAGGGAACTTAGCGCAGAGGACGCTGAGGGAAGAGCGCAGAGATCGCTGAGAGGAGAAACCCAAGAGCACAGCCAGGAATCATCCCGCAAAAAACGTGGGATGAGTCGGCGGTGGCTGTCCCGCCTGAAGCGATAAGGCGGGATGGGGGCTAGGGGACGGCGATTGGGGTCGGGGTGGAGGGCGAGGGGAGGGAAATTGGGGCCGGTTTTGTTGTTGGAGCCTGGGCTACGAGGACAGGTTGGTCCTTATAGCGGAGGAAGGGGACAACGATTAGCCAGCGAACGAGGACGGAAACGGCGACAGCGTACCAACCGGCGCCGGGTGTGTGGAACGCCGACAAACCCATCCTTGAATAGGCAGAAGACATCAGGAAAGACATGAGATGAAATGGCAATCCGAACAAGACGGCGGTGATCGTGGCAAGGAGACCCATTACGAAAAGCTCCTTCAGCATCTTGGCGCCTTTGAGGACGGCGCCTGGAACGGCCGAAGTGACGGCTCGTGGCTCGGGCGAGTGCAGAGCCGCGAGAAGAGGGGGCAGTGGGCGAACAGGAGCGGGAGTTTGCCACCAGATCTGGAGGCGCTGGGTGAGTTCGGCGCTCTGCAGGTTGGCGCGACGAGCAGTGGTCTGGGCGCGGCAGCCGATGTTGAAGACGCCGCAGGTGCCGCGATCGGGATCGGACCAGGCGATGAAGATGCGCTTTATGGGACGGAAGCCCGGAGCGCCGGGAGCGAGTTTGATGCCGGTGATCTGTTCGCGAAGCAGCGCGAATTGCGTTTCTTCGCCCCAGAAGCAGATGCGATCGGAACGAAGAAAGAGATAGCCGAGGTCCCAGTTGTAAGTGCCTTCGAAGGTGCGGGGCGCGGCAGAAGGAGCGAAGCCTACGTGGATCCCGGCCCAATCGCCGATGCGGACACCCTCATCCGAGAATTTTTTGTTCAGAGGTGCGACGAGATTGCCGAAGGTTATGCGAGGGACAAAATTGTGAAGGATGAGGAAAGCAGCGAAGGTGCCGGGGATGCCGGCGAAGAGGACGGCGATCTGGAGGGAGTGGAAGGCGCCGAGGTGGTTGGAGAGGAGGCCAAACAGACAGGGAACGATGGTGAGCGTGGCAATGAGCGACCAGGTGAGTTTGGAAACGACAGTGCGTTTGTACTGGCTGGAGTGAATTTTGTTGGAGGGGACGACGGCCGAGGGAGAAGCGTCAGCAGGGGTTTCGGCGGCGGCTTCGCGGACGATGGCGGGAATTTCTTCAAACGAAATGCCTGCTTTTTGGGCGATGGCCCGGGCGCGGCGCAAGCTGGAGGGATGCGTGAGCCACTTTTCGCTCCAGTGGCTCCATTGCGTGGGCATCATGTTGAGTTCCGAGAGTTTGAAGAGGGCGGAAATGGCGGCGCGCGGATCTCCCGTCAGGGCGACGGCGCCGGCATCGGCGGAGTACTCGAAGCGGCGCGTGAAGAAATAGGGGAACAGCGTGAGGCCCGCAAAGATTAGGGCGAAGTGGACAATCAATTGATCCGCGAGGAAGGAAGGCAGGAAGGGGATAAGCGCATTGCCGAGGAAATAGCCGCCGAGGTAGAGGTAGCTGAGCTTGGCGGGATGCTTCAGCTTGAGGTGGGTGAGCTCGTGAGCCATGACGTAATCGACCTCGCGAGCGGACATGCGCTGGAGAAGAAAATCGGTGAACGAGATGGTGTCGCCGGTGCGGGCGAACGCGTTGGCCATCTGGCCTTTGCCGGAGGGGATGAGAAACACCTGCTGGAGTTTGACGCCGAGCTGTTCGGCCATGACAAAAGCGCGGTCGCGGAGCGGGCCGCTGGTGATCGCGTGCGGCTGCATGCCGGTGATTTTGAGAAGGCCTTTCCCGGCGTATACGCGAAGAAGAAAGGCTGCGAGGAACCAGAAGATACCCGCGCGGAAATTACCCGTGGCCATGGCGAGGAGTCCCGTGAAGAAGAAGGCGATGGGAAATAATCCGATGAGGACGGAATAGAGAGATTGCAGGCTGAGTTCGCGGCGAGTCCATTGAAGGCCGCGAAGTTTCTGCTGGACCGGATGGGAGAGGTGGAGACAAAACACCCAGACGACAGCGGGAGGAATCCAGGAGACGACTTCATAGGTGCCGGCGAAGTTCCAGATGGGAGTGAATCGAGTGCCCTGGGTTACGAATTCCAGAACCGTGCGCAATTTCGATGCGTCCAGGGCAACCCACCATGCGACGAGCGAGCCGTTCAGAGTCCATTGCAGGCAGCGCATGTAGCTGAACCAGACGACGGCTTTGTCGGTGGTTTGGGCGAAGAGAGCCTTACGGCCTAGCCAGTAGCAGAAGAGGAGAGGAGCGAAGAGAGCGAGAGCGAGGTAGATGGCTCCGCGGCGGACGGCGGCGGGGTCGAAACCGAAGCGATATTGGATTTGCGGGGGGATGGAGGTGTCCACGGGCCACGCGTAAGACTGAGTGAAGCGAGCCATTTTCGAGTACCAGACGGCGTTTTTTGCCGAAAGGCTTTTGAATACTGGCGAAGGGGCAGGTGGGATGGATTCGGTGATGTCCGCGTGAGGAAACTGGAGAGAGAGGCTCAGCCTGTCGACGCCGTGATTCTGGCAGTAAGCGCGTAGCGGGGCGGTGACGATTTTTCCCTGGCGAAGAAGCGCGAACTGAGCGGATGAAATTACGCAAGAGCCCGCGTAGTAGTTCGGAAGCGGATGGTAACGCGAGTGATCCGCTAGGCCGCAGCCCAACGAATCCTGGACCGCAGACTTGAGTTCCGAAGAAGAGGATTCCAATGATTGAATAGAGTTCGCGGTGACCGTTAGCTTGCCGGACGGTTCAAAGGAGATGTTGAGGATAAGTAGAGAAGGAGTTTTCTCATCGGTGTCGTCGGGATCATCGTCGGCTGCCTGAGGCGCGGCGGGCGGTGGAGTTTGTGCCCGCAGTGAAGACGGAATATGGACGAGCAACTGCAGAAGCAACAACGGGAGGAAAAGGATTTGACTGCGGCGCATACGGGCCCCGTGTTCTGCGCTGGTTGCTGAGGGCAGCGCTGTGAAATCAGGATCGAGTCGTTCCGTGGGGACAGTGTACAGGGCGAATTCAGAGGGAAAATTGTATTAGCGGTATACGTGACGAAAAAGGAAAGGTGAGTATGGAAAGGACAAAAGCGTACCGAGGGACTATTGACGGGCGGGATGGGTGATGGCGTCTCGATGCTGTCTTTTGGCTGGTGAGAAAAAATCCTAACACAGAGACGCTGAGGACGCAGAGTTTGGAAGAGAGCGGGAACCAAATGCTTCTGCAGGTCACTGCGATGGATGTGGTGATCAGGCCTTGCCACGGTCCCTCAGCTCCGTGGCCGTCGCGCCAAACCGCGGCGCGAGAGAGAAAGTCGGCCACTCCGGTCGGGATGTCTGCGATTTCAGATGGGGAGGTGGCGGAGGCGGCGGCGCCAGAAGGTTAGGAGGAGGATGCCGATGAGGATGAGGGAGGCGCTGAGGCCGATCCAGAGGCCGAGGACTCCCCAGCGTTGGCGGAAGCAGAGCCAGGCGCCGAAGGGGAGGCCCATGAGCCAGTAGGCGCAGAAATGGCAAATCATCGGGGTGCGGGTGTCGCCGGTGCCGCGGAGTGCGCCGGTGGCTACGGTTTGGATGCCGTCGAAGAGTTGGAAGGCGGCACCTGCGGCTAGCAGGACGACGGCGTTGTGGATGAGGACGGGATTGTTGGTGTAGATGCGGGCGATATATTGCGGGAAGACGAGGAGGACGATGCTCATGCAGGACATGAACGTGGCGCCGAGGATGATGGCGGTGTTGCCGGCCAGGCGGGCGCCGGGGAGATCGCGGCGCCCGATGGCTTGACCGACGCGGACGGCGGCGGCGGAAGAGATTCCGAGAGGAACCATGTAGGTGAAGGCGACAGTGTTGAGAGCGATCTGGTGACTGGCAAGGGGGATGGCGCCAAGGCGGGAGATTAAAGAGGCGACGGCGGCGAAGACGGTGATTTCAGCGGTCATCTGCATGGCCGCCGGGAACCCGAGAGCGATGAGGCGGCGGATGCGTGCGAGATCGGGGCGAAGCGAGGTTTGACGCATGTAAGCATGGTTGCGCGCGTCGTGCCAGAACAGAAAAACGATGAGAACCATGGCGAGGTAGGCGCGGGAGATGGCGGTGGCGATGCCGGAGCCGACTACACCGAACATGGGGAAACCCCAATGACCGAAGACGAGGAGATAGTTGCCAAGGAGGTTGATGAGATTGGCGGTGATGAGAGCGAAGGCGACGGGTCGGACGAGGTTCATGCCCTGGAGGGCGCGGCGAAAAGTGAAGTAGAGAAGAAGAGGGACAAGGCCGAAGTCAAGCGTGTGCATGTAGGGGCGTGCGAGGACGGCAACGTCGGGGGCGACGCCGAGGCGGTTGAAGATATTGGGGAGGTACCAGACTGAAAGGAGGAGCAGGGGCGCGAGGGCGAAGCTGAGGTAGATGCCGTTGACGAGAGAGTGAAAGCAGTCTTCGCGGCGGCCAGCGCCGAAGGATTGGGAGACGAGGGTGTCGAGGCCGATGAGGACGCCTTCGCCGAAAAAAGCGAAGACGAGAAAAAGGCTGGAACTGATGCCGACGGCGGCGATGGACTGGGCGCTGTTGGGGAGGCGGCCGACCATCATGGTGTCCACAATGGCCATGCTGATCCAGCCGATTTCTGCGAGGACAAGTGGAAGGGCCAGGTGCAGAGTGGGGCGAAGTTCGGGGCGCAGAGTGGGCCAGGAGAGCATGGGGAATAGGAAAGTGTACGGGGGACGGAGGAGAGAGGTAAAGGAAGAAGGAGGAAAAAGGGAGATTCCATCCAAATTGGCAGTCAGGTTTAGATTGCGCCTCGGTCGCTCCGCACCGCACTGTGGTCGGCGTTACTCGTAGGAGGAATGGGAGGGGAAGTTCCATTGACGGAGGGGGATGGGGTGGATAGGTTGGATTGTAAAGAAAGTGTGGGTATGTTGGCTTGAAATTGGAGTTGCGCGCTTCGTCGCTGCGGGTTCGCGAAGAGCGTTGAGCGGAGGAGACAACTGTGGCCAGGATAGATGGATTCGCGGAGGAGTCACGGCACGCGCATATGCGGGCGGGGGGACGGCTGAATTCGCGGGTGGAACTGACTGTGGAATGGGAAGAGGGCGGAAAAACCCTGCGCGCCAAAGGATACACAGTGGATGTCAGCCCGAAGGGTTGCATGGCCATCGTGGAACAAGGCCTGACGGTAGGACAAAAGTTGCGGCTTGTGAATGGGATGAGCGGGAAAACGGCTGAAGCGACCCTGATTTGGCGAGGGCACGAGGGGCGTAAGGGGTGGGAGTTGGGATTGGAATTGGCGGGGTCGGACGAGGATTTTTGGGGAGTGGGGTTTTGAGGCAGAGAGATAACGGATAGCAGCGATCAGATAACAGGATTCGAGGAGCGGCACAGTTTCGACTGTGCCGTTTTGCTTTTTTGGGGGAGAACCAAAGAGGGGATTTCACAGAGAGGTCACAGAGTGAAGAGCACGGAGGTCGCCGAGAAGAGTCGGAGAAACTCAAGAGCACGGCCAGGAACCATCCGGCAAACTGCGTGGGATGAGGCGGCGGTGGCCGTGCCACAGGTAGGGATAGGGGAGATTTCCACTGGGGGTGGGAGAATTCGCAATTTTGGCTTGCGAATTGCGGACATGAAACGTAGAGTGGGCCTATGCCTTGTGGCCCTTCTGCCGGCATAACAACTAATAGACTAAATGAAGTAGAGGTGCCTCGGTTGGGGTGTGGGCGAACGTCTTGAGAAAGTGTTAAGAAAAAGATTTACCACAGAGGTCGCAGAGTAAGCGCGCAGAGTTCACAGAGATAGGAAGAAGAGAAGAGGGCTTAGCGAGTTGGAGAGAATGCGGCGAGGAGCGGAGGCAGAGATTCGATGACTGCCATCATCACGGTAGCGAATCAGAAAGGCGGCGTCGGCAAGACGACGACCGCGATCAATCTGGCTGCGGCGATCGCGCACAAGGGAAGACGGACGCTGCTGATTGACCTGGACCCGCAAGCGAATTCAACGATTGCGTTTTTCAATATGGGGGAAGTGACGACGTCGATGTTTGACGTCCTGGGCGATGCCCACGCGCCGATGGCCGAAATGATCAAGCCGACGAAGGACCCGATGCTGAACGTGGGCAGCGGGCGGCTGGCATTGGCGAAACTGGAGACGGTACTGGCCGGACAGTTTGACGCGCCGTACCGGTTGAAGGACGCCCTCGCGCCGGTGCTGAAGGATTACGATTACGTGATTGTGGACACGCCGCCGTCGCTGGGGATTCTGACGGTGAATGCGCTGGTGGCTTCGACGCATCTGCTGGTGCCGATTCAGGCGGCGTATTTTGCGATCGAGGGCACGGACGATTTGCTGGAGACGTACGAGCGCATTCGCGCGCGGCCCAATCCGCAGTTGAAGATGCTGGGCGTGGTGATCACGCTCTACGACAAGCGGACGAATATTTCGAAGGATACGCACGGGCAGATTCGCGCGGTGTTTGGCGAAGTGCTGTTCAAGACGAAGATCGGGAAGAACGTCCGGCTGGAAGAGAGCCCGGCGTACAAGGAAACGATTTTGACATTTGCTCCCAAGTCGCCGGGGGCAGTGGAATACAAAAAGCTGGCAGCGGAGGTTATGCATCGTGTTGAAGAAAGCCGGGTTGCCCGTCACGCTGAAGATGCGGCATGACGCGCATTACGTAGAATCACTCACAAGCTATAGCGGGGCGGCCGTCGGACGCATGATCCCCGTGGACCAGATCCGGCCGAATCCGGATCAGCCGCGCAAGGTGCTGGGCGACCTGCGCGAGTTGACGGATTCGATCCGCGAGAAGGGCGTGCTGGAGCCGCTGCTGGTGCGTTATGTGCCGCGCGAGGATGCCTATCACATTATTTC
>Ga0210402_10000960_pt1 | contig 30814 bp, 32 predicted proteins | sample IncBWC7MmetaG_FD_161055 | JGI IMG/M metagenome (GOLD analysis project Ga0210402, IMG submission 161055) | Forest soil microbial communities from Barre Woods Harvard Forest LTER site, Petersham, Massachusetts, United States - Inc-BW-C-7-M | ecosystem: Environmental > Terrestrial > Soil >...
GAAGATGGCGTCGTTGTGCCAATCATTGCGATCGACAAGCACACGGGGAAAATGGAATCGCAGCCGGAGATCGTCACGCGCGGAATGTTCAGCGACAACGGTCAGGAATTAATTGCGGGCGCGCGCGAAGTGATTATGAAAACCGTCGAGGAATCCAACGCCGAGGAAAAATCCGACTGGGGCGTCATCAAAGAAAAAATTCGCGTGGACCTCAAGCGCTATATAAACAAGCAAACTTCCAAGCGTCCGTTAATCCTGCCGGTCATCCTGGAAATCTAAACTTCGCGCATTATGCATGGCGATGTGCATCGCCATGCATAAGCTGAGTTTTGAGTATGGCTTCAGGCCACTACTCGTTTGGCCCGGTGAAGAGCCGCAGTATTACGCCCGTGGAAATCCAATAGTTGTTCTGATGAAGATTCGTGCCGAACGAGGTCCGGTAGTAGTCGACATCGATCAAACGGATTTCCCAGCGCCGGGACGGGTGAATATCCAATCCGCCGCCCGCCTTATATGAAAGGGTGCTGCCGGTAGACGAGGTGTAACCGCCGACGCCACTGACGGTGGTCTTCGCACTTGATCCACCAACCAGGCCTTCCACAAATGGGGTAATACCAAATCTGTTTCGCCTGCGGTAGAAAAACCGGGGGCCGAAATGATTTCCAAAAAGAACGTTTTTTGTGCCGCCGCTCGACGTGAAACTGTAGCTAGTGTCTGCAACGACCTGCAACCACGGTTTTGGGTTCCAGCCAAACGACCCTAGCGCTCCATTCATGTTGGTGTAACTTCCTCCGCCGTCCAAGCGCGCGAACGCGTAGCCGCCGTAAAGTTCCAACAGCGGCGCGGTGCGAATACTCGGGCGGGGTTTCTCCCAACTGGTCCTCGTATCCGCAGGCCGGATAGCCGGTGCCGCAGGTTGAGCTGGCGCTGCTGCAGGTTGAGCGGCTGCGGAGTCAGGTTGAGAGGCCGCGGGCGCATCAGGCTGCGCCGTCGCAGGCGGATTGGGTTGTGCAGTGGTCGCTGCCGCGTCAGAGACATCTGATACGGATGGCTGCGGGGTGGTGGATGGTGTTGTGAGTCCCGCCGGTGACGTCGTTGCTGGCTGAACGGGGGCTGGCTGAACGGGGGCTGGCTGATCTGGAGCAGGCTGGACTGGCGCAGCCGCCGTTGGATTGGTTTCCGTCTTGGTTGAATTTGTTACCGGGACATTCGATACGGATGCGGGCGCGTTTGATGCGGGCGCGGTGGCTACAGGGGCGTCCGCCGATGCCGTCTGAGCCGACACAGCTTGAGCTGACGCGGGTTGCTGCGGTGCAGCGGCAGCTGGCTTAGGCTGCGCGTCGAACGGAGTCGCGCGCGGGATCTTTGTTTTCTCCGCCGCAACTTGCACGGACGGTGTTTGTTGCGCCGGTTGTGGCACGGAGGTCGCGGCGCGATCGATGGCGATCATGCTCGAATAGATGAAGCCTACCTGGCCGTCCTTGGTTTGAATCTTGGAGAAGAAAAACCCGTAGACCAAGATCGTGAAGCGCTCGCCGCAAGGAAGCGGTGCGAGCACATCCTGAGATCTGCGTGGTTTTGGGAAGATTTGGGTGCCGTCTGAATTTTTGGTGCAGTCGACGTACCCCACGTCGTCCGCCCAAGCGGCCGAGGCCGCTAGAAAACATAAACCCATTAGAATCAGGAATCGATTGCGCAACATCGCCCCCTCCTTGGCCCGAGGACACCCCGAGCCCTCCAGTAGCATAGCGAGGGAGGAGACATGTTCATCAGTTGGACGGAGGGCCAGTAGGTTCCAAAACGGTACTGGCCGTAAAGCCGGGCAGTACGCGCAAGTGGGATAGAAATCGTTCGTCGGATTTCTGGGTAGTGAGGGGCCCCCCACCCCCTTTTTTTTTGTAAGTGCGGATTCTAAAGAGCTTTAAGTCCTGTGTTTTGTAAGTGCGGATTCTAAAGGAGTTATGGGGGCGTTTTGCGGAAGTGCGGATTCTAAAGAGGATAGTGGCCGTTCGAGGCTCAGGGTAAACGAGAGGTGAGTGGCTAGTGGTTAAAATGAACGAGCTGAAATTGATCGCTCTGCCCCGGCCGGGGCGTGCGCTTGGCACAGATTTATCCGAGGGCGGAAGGAAGAGTGAGAAATGGTGACATCGAGCGGGTGATGGGGAGAAGGATTGGGTGCTTGACGAGCGAAACCCTTCGGGGCTCAGGGTAAACATGGGACATGGTAGCACTGCGTTGGCGAGAGAGTATAGTGAATTCCAGGGAATGGTCGAATTTAGGGGTTGAACGGTCGTTTTGGAGGGTTGAACAGCGAAGGCAAAAGTTAAATGTTGAAGGTTGAAAGTCAGGCCCACGGAGAAGAGTCTTCGCGCACAGTTGCGACCTAGACCAGAATGATTTGCCCTGGTGTACATTTTAAGGTACAGTAGTACTGTATAAGGTGCAGGATGGCCGAGGATCAGCCGCCGCGAAAAATCCCGCTGATTTTTTACCGCCTGCGACCTGGAAATGAGCCGGTGCGGGAATGGCTCAAGGGATTGCCGGAAGCCGAGCGACACGCTATCGGGAGAGACCTGTTGCGTGCGCAATGGCGGTGGCCCGTCGGGATGCCGTTGTGCCGGCCGTTGGGAGGCGGTTTGCGGGAGATCCGAACGGACCTGCCAACGCGACGGACGGCCCGTGTGCTTCTCTGCTATTTCGACGAACACCTGGTTGCGCTGCACGGGTTTATCAAGAAAACGCGCACGACGCCGGACGATGATTTGGCATTGGCACGCAAGCGACAAAAGGAGTTGGCGCGATGAGCAAGAGGGGCAAGACCGGCAAGAAGCATATGGGTTCGAGCATTGATCATTTTCTGAAGGAAGAGGGCATCTTTGAAGAGGCGCAGGCACAAGCGGTCAAAGAAGTGGTCGCGTGGCAGCTCGACGAGGCCATGAAGAAGCGGAAAATATCCAAGAACAAGATGGCCACGCTGCTCAAGACGAGCCGCACGCAAGTTGACCGGCTCCTAAATCCGAAAAGCGACATCACGCTTTCCAGCCTGCAACGTGCGGCGGCGATGGTCGGACGGCGGGTGATGATCGAGTTGGTTTGAGAAGGCACACGACGGTAGGTAGTGCCAGCAGCATTCGAGAGGGATTGGTCGAATGGTCGAGCGAGGAAAAGTCAAGACCCGCGGTCCACAGTTGAGAGTTAAGGGCGACGCCGCGGAGAAGCAAGGCTGGGGAGCGAGAGGCTAGGAACTGGCGTCCTTGATGTCGTCATGCGCCTGCTTGAGAGCGTTTTTCGATTCCGTCCGGGCATTCGCGTCTGGTTTGAGGAGGTCGACGGCTTTCTCCAGGGACATGGCTTTGCCGCGAGCCGGGCCCGCGCATGAATCGGCTACTGGTTTCGGTTTAATTCCGGTGACATCCCATTTCAGGCAAGTGAATTCAATCTGGAGATTGTGGTTCAGACGAAGGACAGCGATGCAATTCGCCAAGTCCTTGAAGTCCGAACAAGCGTCTTGCAATTCCTTATCGGCAGGAAGGATTTTCAGCAGACGCAATTGTTTGGTCAGTGCGTCCTCGAGATGGCCATCCGAAGCCAGTTGGTCGTTGGCCGACTTGGGGCCCCGTTTTATCAATTTGACGGGGTTGTATTTGGAAGGATTGTACCAACGGGGCGAAGTGCCGCCGGATTTGCTCTCGGAGTCTTGCGAAGCGACACCTGTAGCGCAGAGAAGAATGCCCAGAGCAGCGATTGGGAATGCGCGACGCGCGACTGGCATATTGGGACTCTCGCGGGGCGAGAGGGTGGACAACTATTATTACCTCAGAACATGAACTCATGTCGAGACCAGCGAATCAGGCGACGACAGATGGTTCTTTCCTTGACTGAGCTGAAGAAACGAAGGAAAAGTCAAAACCCGCACCCTTTGCAGAACCAAAACCAAAAAGGGTGCGGCACCGACTTGGCCACCAGCGTTGAACGGCTGTGCCACCCTCTATGATGGCCTAAGGTGAAGCATGGAGTGCGGGAGAAGCTGAGCTCACTCCCGCACTCCAGAAATCAGGCGTTTGGCGCGCCGAGCGGATGAAATACTGCCTGGAACTTGGGCTTGCGCGCCGAATACAGCGCGTAGCCCGCTCCCACCAAACCAAAGAGCAGAGAGAGCACGCCGCTACCCTGAACTTCAATTTCCCAGAGGTGCAGCACGACGGCATTCAACAATTTCCCAGAAAACGCAACATGCTCCTGCTTCATGATAATCAGCGTGTAGAAGATAGCATCGCCAAAAAGCACGCTGGCAATGGTCAGCACCGGGATGATGATCTGTCCGAAGCGCGTTACTTTGCCGGTGCCCCGCAAGACGGCAGCCGCCACGAGGTACCCGATGAGGATCGCTCCGTACAGAAAGATGTAGTTTAGGCCGTAAGCCACCAGGCCCCAGGCAAGGCCTCCTAGCGCCGCTGCTCCCAGGCCCAGCGCCAGCCCGTTCGGATAATTCGGCGTGATCATTTCATATTTCTCGGCGGCCTGGTTCAGTTCATGGCGCACTTTTTCCTGGCAGGTCGCGCAGATAAACATGGGCATGCCGTTCAGAAGTGTGAGCGACTGCGTGGATGTCGAAGCACATTGCTCACAGCGCCCGTCGAACGGCGTCGTCACCTGCTTGATTGCCGTTCGTAGATCCTCGACCAGCTTGGCCACTTCTTCGGCTTTTGGTTTGGCGAAGGAGTACTTCCATTCCCAGCGCACGAAATCATTTCCGACCGCGCCTAGTTTGCCCTTCTTGATCGCGGCGCTCTTCAGCGCGGATTTCACCAGTTCGGGCTGCTCCAGTTTTTTGAAACGCAAGAGGAACACCAGGCTGGCACCTTGGCCGTTATGGCTGAAGCCGATGGCCGTGACGTAGTTGTCGCGCGTGCCCACGGCGCTACCCGATTTCTTGCTCCATGGGCCTTGCTGTGGATAATGGCGCAAACCCGCCAGGTTCGCGACCTGCTGCAAGTAATCATTCTCCTTCATGATGCTGGCCTCCTCCGACCCGCTCACAATTACGCACGTGCGATGGGATCGCCTTCCATGAGAATTACGACAATGAAAACCAAAGGTGCTGTACCTTCATGCTCGCAAAAGGGAATCTGGAATCGGAATAGGACTAAAGGACAGGTGTGACGAATTCACACTGTCCCTCAGTAGGACCGCGACAGGTTTATCGTGAATGCGAACGGTAGCCGGTTGGTACGCCCTAAGTTTTTCAGTGCAGAGCGTCTAATCGCCGAGTGCTGCACCTTTTGGGTTTTATTTTTGCAAAGGGTGCGGGTTTTGACACTTCCTTGTTGATCCTTCGACGAAGCCCTCTCCAACGCTACTAGCTGGCTGGGCTAGGCGGTCAAGACGATGCTGCGAATATTTCTAGCTGTGGTAGCTATCTACCACATTTGTGGTAGTCTTTAACCACATGATTGAACTGCGATCCAAGGCGAGACGGAAGCTGCTGGCGTATTACTTTACGAACCCGGCTGCGCGGCACCATTTGCGGGAGCTGGCGGGGCGGCTGAAGGTTGACCCGTCGAATTTGTCGAAAGAGCTGGGGCGGCTGGAGCGCGAGGGGCTGTTCCGGGCGGAAGTGAGCGGGAGGCAGAAGTATTTTCAACTGAACCGCGCCTATTCCCTTTTCAACGAGGTGCGCAGCATCGTCGCGAAAACGATCGGGGCTGTTCCGCTGATCGCGGAGTCGCTGAGGAGAATTGATGGAATCGACGAGGCCTATTTGTATGGTTCCTTTGCGCGGAGCCAGCATGATGCGAGAAGAGACATCGATGTGCTCGTGATTGGGACTCCGCGAGGCCTTGCTTTGGCGAAGGCGGTGCGGAAGCTGGAGCGGCGGCTTGGGCGGGAGATTAATTATACGGTCCTGGCGGTGAAGGAGTTCAAGTCGCGAGGGCCGCGAAAGAACACTTTTCTGGCAAATGTCTGGAACAGGAAACGCGTCTGCGTGATTGGGCCGGATGAAAAACGCACTAGCCCTTGACGCTGGCTCTGCCTCTACCTAGTCTAAGGAATCATGGAAGTGCATCTGCCTCCCGAGCTGCAAGCGAAAGTAGACCAAGCCGCCGCCGAGAACAACAGCGGCGCACAGGAATACGTCAAGCAGCTTGTGGAACACTACCTGGAGCACGACGCGTGGTTCCGGCAGCAGGTGAAGAAGGGCCTGGACCAGCTCGACCGGGGCGAATTTCTTACTCATGAGGAAGTCGGAGCCCGGATCGATCGAATGTTTCGCTCGTAAATGCAAGTTCGATGGTCACCCGTCGCCGGTGAAGACCTTTCCGCATCATTGACATCCGCCAAGAGAATCCGCCTGCAGCTCAACGCGTCGCCAAGTAACAGCTGTGTCAGATCTAAGACAAGAGAGATTTCTCTCTTCGCAGACCGACCACTTTGCAAGAGCAAAGTGGAAGAAAAAACGTCGGTCTGCTCCGTTCGAAATGACCGGTGGTGGTTGGTGCTGTCGGCTTGAGCGGTGGGTGCGGGTGTGCCAAGATGCGGTAAAGGCAGTGGCGAGTGGCGAGTGACGAGAGAAATCCAAGAGCGGAGACGGAGAGGAAGCGGAAATGGTGAAAGTGGCTGGCAAAGTGGTTTTGGTGGCGGGAGGGACTGGCGGATTGGGGCGGGCGGTGAGTTTGGCGTTTGTGGAGGCAGGGGCGCGGGTGCTTGTCACGTTTCGGAGGCCGGGGGATTTGGATGAGTTGAAGAAGGCGGCTAGCGCGAAGCTGGTGGAGGCGGAGGGGTCGTCGCTGGACGGCAATGCCGTGGACGTCACGGATGAGGCGGCTGTGGGACGGCTTGTGGATGGGATCGTGGAGCGGTACGGGCGGCTGGATTGTTTGGTGAATGCGGTGGGAGGGTATGCGGGCGGAATTAGGCTGTGGGAGATGGAGACGAAAGTTTTTGAGCAGCAGCTTACGCTGAATTTGCGGGCGGGATTTGTTTTGGCGCGTGCGGCGGCGCGGGTGATGGTCAAACAAGGTGGCGGGGCGATTGTGAATGTGGCGTCGAAGGCGGCGGTGGAGCACGCGGCGGGAGCGGCGGCGTATGCGGCGTCAAAGGCGGCGGCGTTGGCGATGATTGATTGCCTGGCGGCGGATTTGAAAGGGACAGGAGTGCGCGCGAACTCGATCATGCCGAGCATCATTGATACGGCGACGAACCGGAAGGCGATGCCGAAGGCGGACTTTGCCAAATGGCCGAAGCCGGAGGAGATTGCGCGGGTGATCTTGTTTTTGTGCAGCGACGAGGCGAAATTAATTCAGGGAGCGGCTGTGCCGGTGTATGGAGAGAGTTGAGGCACGCAGGGGAAAACGCAGGGTACAGTTTATCGTGCACGTACAGAGTTGAAAATAGCGGGAGGGCGAGATGTCGATACGACCAGTGAAGAGGCTTGTGGCGGCTAAGCCGACAGTGGAAGGGGCGGGAGTGCATTTGCGGCGGGCGTTTGGATTTGGGAATACGGCGGACTTCGATCCATTTTTGCTGCTGGACGATTTTCGGAATGACGTGCCGGAGGATTATCTGGCGGGGTTTCCGTGGCATCCGCACAGGGGGATCGAAACGATTACGTATGTATTGGCGGGAACGGTGGAGCACGGCGACAGCATGGGAAACCACGGGCAGATTGCTTCTGGCGACGTGCAGTGGATGACGGCGGGAAGCGGGATCATTCACCAGGAGATGCCGAAGGGAGATCACTCGGGGCGGATGCACGGGTTTCAGCTGTGGGCGAATCTGCCGGCGTCGCTGAAGATGACCACGCCGCGGTATCAGGAAGTGAAGGCGGGGGAGATTCCGGAAGTTAAGGACGACGACGGGACGCACGTGCGCGTGGTGTGCGGAAATTTTTGGGGGAAGAGCGGGCCGGTGGATGGGATTGCGGCGGATCCGATTTATCTGGATGTTTCCGTGGCGCCGGGGCGGAGAAAGAGTTTGCCGGTGGGGACGACGCGGCATGCGTTTGCGTATGTGTTTGCGGGATCGGGAAAGTTTTGCAATGCGTCGGAGCCGTTGGCGGTGCCGACCGAGGCGGTGGGATGGCTGGATACCGCGCCTCCGGTGGCGGCGGACAACCGATCGCTGGTGCTGTTTGACCGAGGAGATGAGGTGGTGGTGCAGGCGGGCGAGGAGGGTATACGGTTTCTGCTGGTGTCGGGGAAACCGCTGGAAGAGCCGGTGGCGTGGTACGGGCCGATTGTGATGAACACGCAGGAACAGTTGCAGCAGGCGTTTAAGGATTTGGAGAAGGGGACGTTTTTGAAGAAGTAGAAGCAGAGGAAGCGCAGGAAATTTGGGATAGACGGGAGGTGGAGGAGAGGTAGAGGATTGGAGGGTAGAGGAGAGACGCGATGAAGATGTGGCGATGGCTGGGAGTGATGGCGTTGACGATGGCTGGATGCCTGGCGGCGGGCTGTTCGGGCGATTCGGCGGAGCGTGAGAAGACGATCCGGGAGGAAGCGGCAAAAGCGGCGGCGCAAGCCAAGCCAGCGGTCGAAGAAGCAGGACGGGCGGTGAAAGCGGCAGTCGACGGCGCGAAAGAAGGATGGGAAAAGGGCGGGAATAAGCTGGTGGACTTAAATTCGGCGAGCGAAGACGAGTTGACGGGATTGCCAGGGATTGGGAAGCATGAGGCGAAGAGGATCGCGGCGGGGCGGCCGTACAAAGATAAGCACGAGCTGGTGAGCAAAAAGATTATGAGCGCGGCGGCGTATGAGAAGTTGAAGGATGAAGTGGCGGTGAAGTAGGCGCGCGTTATTGTTCGCGCAGAGCGACTACTGGATCGACGCGAGTGGCGCGAAGAGCGGGAACGTAGCTGGCCAAGAAGGCCACCGCGAGAAGCATGCCGGATACGGCGGCCAGTGTGACGAGGTCGGTGGATTTCACTCCGTAGAGGACGGTGCGCAATCCCCGGAAGAGCAAGAACGATAGGACAATTCCAACACCGGTTCCGATGAGCGCCATGCTCATTCCCTGCTTCAGAATTATCCCCAGAACATTAGAGCGCTGGGCGCCAAGCGCGGTGCGAATTCCAATTTCCTGTGTGCGCTGGCTGACGGAGTAGGAGACGACGCCGTACACTCCCACCGACGCAAGGACCAACCCGAGAAAGCCGAAAGCTCCGACGAGCATCGCGCCAAGCCGCGCGGGCAGCAACGGTTTGCCATACCGGACGTGAGCCTCCATGGTGGTGACGGCAAAGACGGGGAGACTTGCATCAAGCTGGCTGATCTGATCGCGGGCCGCGGAAACAGGCTGTTGAGGATCACCTTCGGTATAGACAAACAAATTCGCAGCAGAAGAGTAGCGCTGGGCAAGCGGAAAGTAAGCGTAGAGTTGCGGGGTTTCGTAGAGAAAGAGATATTTGCCGGTGCGGGTGAGGCCAACCACTTGGATTGGCGGGCCGTCTTTTTTGGTGCGAAAGATTTTGCCGATGGGATCCTGACCTGGCCAGATTTTTTGGGCGAAGGTGTCGTTAATGATGGCGACGAGGGGCGCCGAGGCGCTGTCGGCGTCAGTGAATTCGCGGCCTTTGATCACGGGAACGCCGGCGGTACGAAAATAACTGGGCTGAACCATGTCGTCGAAGACGACCTGTGTATTTGTTTTGTCGTCGATGACTTGTCCGTCGGGGAAAACGTTGACGCCCGAATTGTCATAGCCCATGGGAATGTAAGCGGAGATCGCGGCATCGCGGACGCCTGGGAGCGAGCGGACACGTTCGGTAAGTTGCTTGAAGAACTGCTGGCCGCGCTCCTCGTTATAGCCTTGGAGTCCAAGATCCATTGACATCATTAAAGTGTGATCGACGCGGAAACCCATGTCGACATGAGCGGAGTTTTGCAAGCTGCGAATAAAAAATCCGGCGCAAGCAAGAAGCAACAAGGACACTGCGACTTGGGAGACGACGAGGGCGTTGCGGAACCGATGGTGGCCCGAGGAGGATCCGCCCGAGCGTCCGCCAGCTTTAAGTGTGTCCGCTAAATCAGTGCGCGAAGCCTGCAGCGACGGGATCAGGCCTGCGACGACGCCGGTCAGCAGCGCCGCAAGAAAAGTGAATCCAAAGATTCGCCAGTCCAGACGCAAATCAAAAAGGCGCAGCGGGATGTCGCTAGGGATGTGGATCGAGGTCAAGGCCATGCCTGCCCAGCGCGCGAAGATCATGCCGAGAATACCGCCAAATGCGGAGAGGAGCACGGTCTCTGTCAAAAGCTGGCGAGCCATACGCCAACGGCTGGCCCCGAGAGCGACACGCGTGGCAAATTCTTTTCTGCGGCCGTTCGCGCGCGCAAGAATGAGGTTTGCGACATTCGCGCAGGCGATCAACAGAACAAGTCCGACAAGGAGCATGAAGACAATGACCGCGGTAGACATGAACCCGCCCAAACCTGGTTCGGGGCGGGCGCTCAGTTCAGGCAAAACGAGGAGAGACAAGCCCTTGTGGGAGTCCGGAAAGTCCTGGGCCAAGCGCTGATCAAGTGGTTGTGCGGCGGCCATGGCTTGTGCAGGGGTCACACCGGGATTGAGATAGCCCAAAACACGAAGAAAGCTGGCGCTGCGCCTGGTAAGAACGTCAGCCTGAGTGGGATCGAGGAGACCTAGTGTGGAAATGGGAATATAGAAGTCAGGTTCGATGAAATAGTAGGCACCGACATATTTTTCCGGAGCAACGCCAATAATCGTGAAGGCGTGATTGTTGACCTGGACTGTTTGTCCGGCAATATTGGGATCGCCGCCGAAGCGTTTTTGCCAGTATTTGTAGCTGAGTACAATGAGCGGATCCTTGTTTTGGACCCAGCCTTCATCTGGGGCGAAGGTGCGGCCGAGAACGGGTTGAATGCCTAGCGCGGAGAAGTAATTGCCGCTGACTAAGTCGACCCAGGCGCGCTCCGGGCGGCCTTGGGCGCCAAAATTTACAGGAGACGGCGAGTAAACGACCAGATCGGAAAAAACGTTCTTGAGTTGGCGGTAGTCCTCAAAATCGGCATAGGACAGATTGACTGGAAACTGGAAATCTCGAGTTTTGGACGCCACAACAACTAGCTGCTTGGGATTCTGAACGGGCAACGGCCGCCACAGCATGCCGTTGAAAACGCTGAAGATGGCTGTGTTCGCACCGATGCCGAGGCCTAGGGCTAACACGGCTACAAGGGTGAAGCCGGGGCTCTTGAGGAGCATGCGAAATGCGTAACGCAGGTCTTTCCAGAGATTTTCCATGTGGCGCCCCTTGCGTGCGACTGTAGAAGTAACGAGCGAGGAGCTCAAAATGTTTCATTTTAGGCGGCTTATTGTGGAGTGAGCTTGCGCGCATCGAGGTAAGACGTGATGGCCGAGGCGCTGCCACTCTCGTCCACAAGGCCAATGTAGCCGTCGGGCCGCACAAGGTAGAGCGCATTTCGGCGCAGGCCGGCCTGCTTCATTTCCGGATTCCAATGGAAGACATGCAGCGGCAATTTTCGCGCATCGCAAACGGCTTTGATCTCGGCAGTGGCGTCGCCGTACACGTGGACCTGCCAGGCCAGCGAAGTCAGCGGCGCGTAGTTGTCCTTGGAGAGTCCGTTCGCTTCCGTTGTTATCCACGGCAAACGGTCGCCACCGTGAACCGCTCCTGCGCGCCCCTCGCTCAGACTGCTCCCGCGATAGTTCACGGCGGTCTGTGAAACTGTACGAAACATGAAGCGCCGCACCGATCTGAACTTGAAAAGGTGCGGCATCAAGAGAGGCGCAATGCGCAGCCGCACCAGTCGAGCGAATGTGCTGGGGCTGGTCACGCCGGTGAAGGCCTGATCGGTGGTCGCGACCAAGCGTCGAGCGAAGGCGATGCGTTCCGGCTCGTAGCTATCAAGGAGCGAGGCGTCCGCGCTTCCGCGCAGCACGGCGGCGAGTTTCCAGGCGAGGTTCACGGCGTCGCCGATGCCGGTGTTCATGCCCTGTCCACCGACTGGACTGTGTATGTGCGCGGCATCGCCAAGCAGGAATGCACGACCCTTGCGAAACTGATTGGCGACGCGATGGTGCACGCGGTAGGTTGAGAACCAATTCACGCGCTTGACGTCAATGCGCATCCATTGCATCACGAGAGTGCTTACGTCGTTCCAGGTCAGGTTTTCATGCTTCTGTTCGGCTTCATCGCGCAAGGTACCCACAAGGCGAGCGCGCCCTTCGTCCTTCAAGGGAAACACAGCGAGAAAATCGGTCTTGTCCAGACCGACGTGGACTTCGCCGTTCATTACCGTTCCGCTGCCCTCGACGTCGGCCACGTAAAAGACGTGAGTGTACATTCCGCCGGGAAATTCGATCCTCAGGGCTTCGCGGGTTGCAGAACGCGCACCGTCGCATCCGGCAATGCAGGCCGCTTCGCAGGTCCCGGTTGCTCCGTCCGCCCGTTTCAGGCGGGCGACAATATGATCGTTCGCATCCTCGAAGCTGATGAGTTCCGTCTGTCGCTCGACTTCGACTCCCGATTCGGCCAAGCGGGCGATCAACAGGCGCTCATGCTCGTCCTGCGGAAAGACCAGCGGGTAGGGGAACGGGCTGAGACCTACTCCCATGTCGCCGAAGACCGCGCGCGCCACATCCTTGCCAGCCACCCAGAGATGAACGCCGAGAGCCTTTCGTCCGCGCTCGACAACCGCGTTGGCGATACCTACTTGGTTGTATAACTCGAGGGTGCGCGCCTGCACGGCAAGCGCTCGAGAGGTCGTCCCCGGCTCCGCAGTCTTGTCGATGATCCTCACACGCACGGCCAGGCGCGTTAGCCACAGAGCCAACACCAAGCCCGTCGGTCCTGCACCGACGATGAGGACGTCCGTGTCGCGAGTCGAGGATGCATTCATCGTTAGAGTTCGTTCGCGATCATAACGCCGCAGATTGAGTAGTCGAGGTTCGGCGTGCGTCTAGTTTAGCCCAGACTTTAGGGGCCTCGGAAGGCGCGCTAAAGAGCAAATTCGATAGGCTTCGAGTCGGATTTGGCACAGCAGCCTAATTGGCGCCCAACGTTAAGGTTGCCGGCTGCCCAAATAGGTGGCCAGGAACCACATGTTGCCGAAGGGGTCTTTGACGGTGGCGGCACGGTCGCCATAGGGCGCGTCGCTTGGAGGTGTGACTCCCGTGGCGCCGGCGGCGAGGGCTTGGGCATAGACTGCGTCGGTGTCGGGGACGTAAACGTGGAGGTAGGACTGAGTGGGTTGAGACTCCCCCTGCGCTTCGTCGATCTCGAACGTGGCGCCGGCAATCTCGACGGTGGCGTGGTGGACTATGCCGTCGGGTGATTTGTGGACACCTGTCGCTCGGGCGCCAAGGGCGGCTTCGACGAATGGAATCATGTCGTGAGCGTTGCGAAGATGTAGATAGGGCTGCACCGTGAGGAATCCTTCGGGGGCAGGAGCCGCACTCCTGCGTGTGGCGATGTACCAGGTGTTACCGAAGGGATCTTTGGCTTCGCCCCAACGGTCACCCGAAGGATGCTCGTCGGTGGGCGCATAGACGGGAGTAGCACCGGCTGCGAGGGCACGGGCATACGTGGCGTCGGCGTCGGGGACATACAAGTGAGTGGTCATTGGACGCGATGGATACTGCTTGTTGGCATCGCCGAGCTCGATGATGGAATTGCCGATGGCGACTTCGGCGTGCATGATGCTGCCGTCAGCGTGGGGAACGCGGATGCGCTCGCTGCCGTCGAAGGCAGCGACAAGGAAGTCGATAAATTTCGGGGCACCGTTGACGAGGAAGTACGGCGCGATGTTCGGGAAATTGGGACGGCGGAATTGAGCGGATTTTGTAGGCTCTGGGGATGGGGCTGCTGCTTCGTTCATTGAAGTTCTCCTTTGCAAATCAGACTTTAGCGCTGCTTTGAAATCGGGACGCGGCAAGTCGCGCAGGGTGCGTGCGATGGGCATCAAACGATTGAGCGCGTGACTTGGGCTCCCCTGGCCTGGCTCTGCTGGCAGCGACCGGAGCATGGCGTCGATGACGCGGTCGAGTTGTTCGGCAGGAGAGCGCTTAGGCATGGCCACGCTCTAATTGTACGCGCAAAGTTTGTGGGGCACGGAATTGAAGCTGTTTGATGGCGCCCTCAGTCTTTTTAACCGGCCGGCGATTTCCCGGATGGTGCGCTGCTCGACGAAACGCTCGGAAATGACGCGTCGCTGAACGGCAGGAAGCTCTTCGACAAAGCGATAGAGGCGCCGTGGTAGAGTCCAACCTGGAAACCTTTTACAAATTGGACACAAAGTACCTTGGTCCTATTCCTTGATGGTTCCTTGCGGCCATAGTTTGGAGATGATCGCCAATTATGAACTGAGGAGGACCATAGGCATGAAAAAGGCGTGGACTTTAGCTGTCTGTCTGATGTTTGCCGGCGTGTGCGCGGCGAAGGAGCACAAATACGAGAAAGGGACCTTAGTCCGCATGGATTCAACCTCCTGCGGGATGCAGGAGAAGGGCTCGAAAACCGTGGCTGGTGAGCTGCTCGGCACAGATGCCCAAAATAAAAAAACGCAGGAAGTTTTGTGCCAGGAATACATTCTGCAAACGGACAAGCTGACGTACCGCATCCGGCCCAAGGACGACAAACATCCAACGCTGCTTCCCATTGGAGAGACTGCGCAATTTCGTATTCAGAAGGACAAGATGATCCTGCGCGTTCCGGAAGCGGACGGCAAAGAGCGCGAATACGTCGTGGTATCCATGATGCCGCGAGAAGATGCTCCGGCGCAGACAGCGAGTAAGAACTAAGTTAAGCCGATCTATACGAAAGAGCAGCGAGGGCGCTCCGCGAATCGAACCGCGGAGCGCCGCCCTTTTTTAGGTACAGAGACGATTTCGCTGACGCGCTCCTGCCGGTCTTCCGAAGCTTCGTCCCATCTTGCCTCGCACCGCGCTTGGGTATAGGCTTCTTGCCCTGGTAGCACGTTTGCGCACCCACAGGGCTGGAGGGGTTCCACCCTGCCTTCCTCTCATAGGCGCGAAAGGGCTGCCTAAGCCGCCAACCGGCGGCTAACGAGATCAATTATCTCGAGGGAGCGGGCACAATTTCGGTTGTGAATTGCTGCTTCTCGACGATTCCGATAGGGAGGATTCCATGGCAACAGCAACGACTGCAATCGAACCAAGCGTAAAAATCAGTGCAAACAAGTTGTTGATCAACGGAAAGTGGGTGAATAGCGCTTCGGGGAAAACTTTTCCGACGATCAACCCGGCAACGGGAGAAGTGATCACGCAAGTGGCGGAAGCCGATGCCGCAGACGTCGACAAGGCAGTTGCGGCGGCGCGCGCGGCGTTCGAGACGGGCGCGTGGCGGCGACAAATGACGGCTTCGCAGCGCGGCGCAATGATTAACCGGCTGGCCGACTTAGTCGAGAAACACGCGGATGAGCTGGCGCAGCTCGAATCGCTGGACAACGGGAAGCCGTATCACGTGGCACGCGCCGCAGACTTGCCGCTGACGGTTGCATGCTACCGGTATTACGCGGGGTGGGCGGACAAGATTCAGGGAAAGACTATTCCCGTGAATGGGAATTATTTTTGTTACACGAAGCATGAGCCGGTGGGGGTCGTAGGGCAGATTATTCCGTGGAACTTCCCCTTGCTGATGCAGGCTTGGAAGCTGGGGCCGGCGCTGGCTACCGGCTGCACCGTAGTGATGAAGCCCGCAGAGCAGACGCCGCTTTCGGCGCTGCGCGTGGGCGAACTGATCCTTGAGGCGGGATTCCCCGAAGGTGTGGTGAATCTTTTGCCGGGATACGGCCCGACGGCGGGCGCGGCGATTGCGCGGCACATGGACGTGGATAAGGTGGCATTCACAGGCTCGACCGAAGTGGGCCACTTGATTATGCGCGCTGCCGCGGACACGAACCTGAAGCGAGTGACGCTGGAGCTGGGCGGGAAAAGCCCGAACATCGTGTTTGCGGACGCCGATATGGACGAAGCGATCGAGGGCGCGCACTTTGCACTGTTCTTCAATCAAGGGCAGTGCTGCTGCGCGGGCTCGCGACTGTTCGTCGAGGAGAAGGCTTACGACGAATTCGTTGAGCGCAGCGTGGCGCGTGCCAAGAAGCGCACGGTGGGCAATCCGTTTGACGCGAGCACCGAGCAAGGGCCGCAAGTGGACCAGGACCAGTTTAATAAGGTGATGGGTTACATCGACAAGGGCAAGAAAGAAAACGCCAAGATGCTCACTGGCGGCGGACGTGTAGGCGACAAGGGTTTCTTTATCGAGCCGACAGTGTTCGCCGACGTGACCGACAACATGACTATCGCGCAGGAAGAGATTTTCGGGCCGGTGATGTCGATCCTGAAGTTCAAAACGATCGAGGAGGTGTCGGCACGAGCGAATAAGAGCGCGTACGGGTTGGCGGCGGCAGTGTGGACGAAAGACATCAGCAAGGCGCACGCCATCGCGGATAGCGTGCGTGCAGGCACGGTATGGGTGAATTGCTACGACGTGTTCGACGCGGGAGCGCCGTTCGGAGGATTCAAGCAGTCTGGAATCGGGCGCGAACTCGGCGAATACTCGTTGTCGAATTACACCGAGATCAAAACGGTTACAGTGAAGCTGTAGACCAACGATTGTTTTGGCTCGACTGGGGCGCAGCATGCTGCGCCCCTACGTTTTTGGAGCGGCTGGCGTAGAATCTCGGGATGGCGGTTACGCTTCGGTCCTACGAACCGCACGACTTCGCTGCCTTGCACCGGCTGGATCAATCCTGTTTCCCTGCCGGGATTTCCTATTCAAAGACGACGTTGCGCTACTTTCTTACGATAGCCAGCGCGGATTGCATCGTTGCGGCTGATGGAAAGCAAATCGCGGGGTTTATTTTGACGGAGGAAAATCCGCCGCTGGCGCACGTGATTACGCTGGACGTCGCGGAAACGCATCGCCGGCATGGAGTTGGCTCCGCGCTGCTGGCGGAAAGCGAAAAGAATCTGGCGTTGCGCGGCGTAAGATCCATCCTGCTTGAAACGGCAATCGATAATGAAGCGGCGGTTGCGTTCTGGAAGAGGCACGGCTATCGTACCGAAGCAGTCTTGAAGCGCTATTATCTGGGCCGGCTCGACGCCTACGAAATGCGGAAGATTCTTCCAAACAGTTCGAAAAAACCGAACGTGAAATCAGGAGAAACCCGTTGAACGAGTACCTTCTGTCAGTGCTGCTTGGAATTGTGGAAGGCTTAACGGAATTTTTGCCGGTGAGCTCGACGGCACATTTGCGCCTGAGCGAGGCGCTGCTGCACATCGACCTGGCGAGCGGCTATTGGAAAATGTACTCGATTGTGATTCAACTCGGCGCGATCGCCTGCCTGCCGGTCTATTTCTGGCATCGCATAGGAGCATTTTTATCGACTTTCCCGAAAGGGGCGCGTGGTGACCGAACGGCGCTTACGCATCCTCTCGGGCTGACGGCGGTGGCGTTCGTAATTACGGCGATTCCGTCGTTTCTGCTTACCAAAGTGATCGGCAAAAACTTGGAGAGCATTTTGATTATTGGGTGGTCTCTTCTAATCGGCGGCGTAGTGATGTGGATCGTAGACGCGATGAACGCCAAGGCCGAAGCGGCGGGGCCTTCCGGCTCGGGCGGGCGAATTCATACATGGAAGATGGAAGACATGAGCCTGGGGCAAGCTGCGTGGATCGGCTTTTGCCAAATTTTTTCGGGAGTGCTTCCGGGAACATCGCGCTCAATGTCGACGATTGCAGGCGGCCAGCTTGCGGGGATGTCGAGGTCCTCGGCACTCGAGTTTTCGTTCTTTCTTTCGATGCCGACCATGGCAGCCGCTACCTTATATACGCTCTACAAGTCCGTGCTTGGGAAGGGCGAAAATCCAATCGGAGTTTCGGAGATCTCTCCGCATCAGTGGATCGTGTTAGCGATTGGCTTCGTGGTTTCCTTTATCGTGGCGTACGGTTCGGTTGCTTGGTTTTTGGCGTGGGTGAGGAAACACGGATTCGTACCCTTCGCCATTTATCGAATTCTGGTCGGGGCGGCTGTTTTGATCTGGGCATCGAAATTAGCCGGGTGAACGGTTCTGGGAACATTAAAGAAAAACAGATTGTGGCAGCTAACAGATTGTTTGGTATATTGAGTGCGGGTTTGAAGTTCCTCCAGGCGGGCGCGGCAGCGCCAACGGGCCCGTCGCACCACTCAGCCTTCCCCAAAATGCTGAGGAGAATTCCGTGCGTTTGCTGACTCCGACCGAAAATAAACGGCTCAATGAGCTGATTGGGTTCTTGTGTATCACCCTGGCTGTACTCATCGCACTGGCACTGCTTTCGTATTCTCCGAAGGACGCTGCGTTTAACGTGAGCGCTGCGCCGCCGGATGGGAGTCCGGCGAGAAACTGGATTGGCCCAGCAGGCTCCTACGGCGCCGATATCCTTTTCCAAGTTTTTGGATTTGCAGCGTTCCTTTTGCCCGCAGCGATTCTTGTTCTAGGCTGGCGCTGGTTCCGGAGTCGTGCCATTGAATCGCAGGTGGCAACGCTTGTCGGCTACGCTTTGCTTCTCCTTTCTCTCCCCGCGCTCATTTCCCTGCTCTCCTTTATTCCGGCCGTCCGGGGAGCGATACCTGCGGGCGGCCTTGTGGGAGCGCTGGTTTCCAATGGCCTACTGGCTGGTCTGAACCGAGGCGCTTACCTTGTCGCGCCGGCCTTGCTGGTGGTCGCGATTTTCATGACCACACGATTTTCTTTTTCTGGGGCGCACGCTTGGGCAAGCGGCCCGAATGGACCGATTGGAAGAGTTGAAAAACTGGGAATTTTGCAGAAAGCGGCGGCGCGGTGGCACTCGTGGCGAGAAGAGCGAGAGCAAGAGCGGATGCGGCGGCGCGTCGAAGAAACGCGTCTTTCCGGACGCAAGCCGGTTTCGCCGCAATCGTTTGGAAATGCCCTGTCGGTGAATGAGCCGCTCAAATCCATCGCCTTGGCCGATGAGAGCGACGTCTTTGAGGCGGAGAAAGAGGAGCGGGCAGAAAAGGTAAAGTCACCGTGGCGGAAGGAGCCGATCGTCTTTGTCGGCCCCGAAAAGACCGTTGCGAAGAAAACGTCCGAGCCCAAGATCGCAAAAGGCAATCCCAACTACAAACTGCCCTCGCCCTCGCTGCTTCGAGAAGGCGAGCGAAGCCAAAAGCTCGACGAGGCCGAATTAAAGGATCGCGCGCGCGCCATTGAGGCCAAATGCCTTGAGTTCGATATTCAAGGACGCGTGACGCAGATCAACCCAGGCCCGGTGGTCACCACGTTTGAGTTCAAGCCCGAGGCGGGGATCAAGTACAGCCGGATTATCGGGCTGACTGAAGATTTGTGCCTGGCGCTGCAGGCGGAATCGATCTTAATCGAGCGCATCCCTGGCAAATCGACCATAGGAATTGAAGTGCCGAATATTACCCGGCAGACGATCGCGCTGCGGGAAATTATCGAGGCGCCGGAATTCACTAATTCTTCGAGCAAACTGACTTTGGCGATGGGGCGCGATTTGCACGGGCGAATTCGCGTGACCGACCTTGCAGCGATGCCGCATTTGCTAATCGCGGGGTCAACGGGTACCGGCAAGAGCGTATTCATCAACTCGCTGATGATGTCGATTCTCTATAAGGCGAGCCCCGATGACGTGAAATTGGTGTTGGTGGATCCGAAGCGGCTTGAGCTGAATCTTTACGAGAACATTCCACACCTGATTGCGCCTGTCGTGACGGATCCGAAGATCGCATCCAATGTGCTGCGCAACGCGACGAAAGAAATGGAGAAGCGGCTGAAACTGTTGGCGCAGCGGGGCGTGCGAAATATCGACCAATACAACCGTACGTTCCAGAAAGCCCAATCGCTGTCGCTCTTCGACAACGTCGAGGAGAGCGAACACAAACCGCTTCCCTACCTCGTGATTGTGATCGACGAACTGGCGGATTTGATGATGGTGGATACGAACAATGTGGAGGAATCCATCACGCGGCTAGCGCAGATGGCGCGCGCCGTGGGAATACACTTGATTCTCGCGACGCAAAGGCCGTCAGTCGACGTGATCACAGGATTGATCAAGGCGAATTTTCCGGCACGCATTTCGTTCCGCGTCGCCAGCAAGGTCGATTCGCGAACGATTCTGGATTCGAACGGCTCGGAATCGTTGCTGGGCAAGGGTGACATGCTTTACCTGCCTGCGGGGTCAGCCAGGCTGCACCGGATTCATGGGCCGCTGGTTTCGGAAGATGAGATTACTTCCGTTTGCGACTTTTGGCGCGAACAGGCGCAGGCGAAATACAACGAGCAACTTCTCGAAACACCGAAGGACGAAAACGGTAAGGTGGAAGGCGCCGCCGGAGATGACGCGGAAGGCGGCAGCGAAGGTGTGGACGACGATCTTTACCAGGATGCCGTGCGGGTGGTCTGCGAGATGGGGCGCGCGTCAACATCCACGCTGCAACGGCGGCTGCGCATTGGCTACGGGCGCGCCGCGCACTTGATTGACATCATGGAAAAAGACGGCATCGTCGGCCCCCCGGACGGAACGCGGCCACGCGAAGTCCTCAAGGGGAAAAGCTGGATGAAGGAGTTCGACGAGTCCGCACAGTGATGAATCGTAAGGCCGCTCTCTTTCTAGGAGTTCTTTTCTTCTGTATTCCTGAAATCTCTTCCGGCCAGTCCAAGCCGCGCGTGGTTCATGTGTTCGTGGCGCTTGCGGACAATCAACACCAGGGCATCGTCCCAGTTCCCGCTGCGCTGGGAAATGGTGACGATCCAGCCCGCAATCTTTACTGGGGCGCGGCATTTGGCGTGAGAACATTTTTCCGAAAGAGCGCGGAGTGGAAAGAAACTGCCACCATTCCGCATCCCAAGAGCTACATCCTGGAGAGAAGCGTTTTTCAAGACTCATCGGGTGGCGTTTTTCTGATTGCAGACGCCTATCGCGGCAGCGAGATCAAGCAGGCTTTGATGGACTTTTTTCAGGCGGCTGCGGGCCTTCAGGAAAACAAGCCGCTCTTTTCTTCCGTTACGGGCGGAGTGCCCTATCAGGTTTCCTCGGATGCGGAGCTGGTGGTTTACGTGGGGCACGACGGCCTGATGGATTTTCCTCTAGCGATCGATTTTGCGGAACGCACCGGACCAAGCCGCTCCGCAATCATCCTGGCGTGTGCAAGCAGGTCCTTTTTCCGGGATCTCCTTCGCTCCTCTGGTGCCACGCCGCTACTCTGGACGACCGGCCTGATGGCTCCCGAGGCGTACACCTTGAAGGCAGCCTTGGATGGCTGGAAGCAGAAGGAATCGAAAGAGCAGATTCGAGAACGGGCGGCAGGGGCATACGCTAAGTATCAAAAGTGCAGTAATGCCGCAGCCATGCGGCTGTTCGCTTCAGATTGGTAAAGCGCCAGGCGGACCGGGGGTTTGGCTGGCCCGCACATAGCCATTTCGAAAAGGAAGAATTAGACCGCGCGAATTGACACGGTCGCGTTGCACCCCATACAATTTCTAAACCGCACGTGCCGGGGTAGCTCAGTGGTAGAGCGCCGCCCTGAAAAGGCGGGCGTAGCCAGTTCGATTCTGGCCCCCGGCACCATCCGAACGTCCGCCGAGTAGGTTCCAATCTCCCGCAATTCGATAACTTGATCCTTCCGGGGTTAGCGTGATCGCTGTGCCGTGTTTCGACAGTTCAGATTTGGCCCGAGGCACATCGGCGAAGAGCAGCCCGCGAATATCCTGCAGCCGTTTCTGAACAAATTCCTCAATCTCTTGGAGTCGTGCGTCGAGGCCGCGGCCGTCAGCCGCGAGGAGTGCTTCGCTTATTGAGTCGAGTTCCCTCTCGCGCTTTCCCAGCTCATCGAGCAGCGCGGCCGATCTATGCCCCTCGGCGACGGCTCGCGCTAAGTTGGCGATCTCTGACTTCAGCTTTTCCCGTTTATTTCGCATGACCGCCAGGTGTGATCGTGTGTCATCCAGACGCGCGCGCAGTTGGCGCTTGAATTCTTCGAGGGCGAATGCGGCGAGGTCTTCTCGCAGCACTTCCCGTTGCAGCCCTGAGATCAGCTCTTGCTCGATCCTGTCACGACGAACGACCAACGTATTGGTGCACATGCCGCGATTCTGGTGGAGCGGGCATCCGTACTTTGCCCACCCAACGCCTCCACGTCCAGAGATGAGTACGATGTTCGAGCCACAGAGACCGCACTTCAGAAAGCCTGAAAAGAGATACCGCGCCGTGTACGATCGCGATGAGAGTCCCGCGCCTACGCCGCTCGAAAACGTGGCCTTGACAGACTCGAATCGATTCTGTACCGCTCGCCAAGTCTCCTCTGACACAATTCTCAGGTGGGGAGCCTGCACGACGGTCCATTCCGTTCGAGGGCGAAGGCGTTGAACCCGTCGGCCAGTTCCCGGATCGCGCACTTTTCGTGTCCGATTCCACACTGCTGTCCCGCAGTAGCGCTCGTTGTGAAGCATCACGGAGACGCCAGAGGGCGCCCATGACGGATGGCTCTGGCCTCGGTATGGCGCCGGCGACGTCACACCCTCCGCGTTCAGCTTCTTCGCGATGGTTTTGATTGAGTCTCCAGCGGCATAGTCCGCGAAGATTCTTCGGACGATCGCGGCCTGTTCCGGATGAACCTCGAGTTTCACTCCCACAATTTGTGGCCGGCCATAGCTATCAGTTCGCGTTGGATCCTCGATCGGAACACTTCGATAGCCGTAACACCGTCCGCCCGTGTGGAATCCTTGGAGCGCCCGCCCCTCGACACCGCGATGCGTTTTCTTGGCCAGTTCCCGGATGTATAGACTGTCCACAATCCCATGCGTGGCGAGCAGCACTTCGGCCTGTTCTGAATCTGTGTCGATTCCCTGGGAAACGAAGATCAACCGCACGCCAGCAAAACGTAGTTGATCGAAGATGCGGAGGGAGTCCGCAAGTTTGCGGCTGAGCCGGCTGGTGTCATCCACCAAGATCACATCGAGAGAGTGAGCCGCGGCGGTGGCGGCTTCAAGGAGGCTCTGCAGTCCGAAGCGATCATCCGTTGCCCCGCTGATGGCCTCGTCGGAATAGATATGCGAGTCGAGTACTTCCCAACCGCTTCGCGCAGCGAACTCGCGACATTTGCGGATTTGATCCTCAATGGAAAGTGGGTTCTGCTTGTCGGTGGAGTAGCGTGCGTAGATGGCGCAGCGGAGTAGACTCATTGAATCCCCTCGGCCGAAAGCCTTCCGTTCGCATTGCACTGTGGCACAGCTGCAATGGGAGTCGCAACACTATTCGAGCCGCCGTGTTCGGCGATGTACTCACGAACCATGGCTGGGACGAGTACGTTGGTGATCCATGAGCGCACCTCGGGGTCGAGCCGCGCGCGGGGTCCGCCGATTCCCTTCTGTCGGTCCGTAACTTTCACATCTATTCCGTTCTTCCTTTTGGTTGGATTGCCCGTTCGAAAAACACGTGTTTGTGGAACGCAGCGGCACGCTAGTTCGCGGCCCGCAGAATCAGCGGTTTGCAGCAGTTGAATCTAGAGGGTTTTTGGAACGGTCATTACCCGGGTACCTCATGCGTCGGAAATCCATCATCATCGTCCGCGTACGGCTGCGGCGGCTGACTTGGTGTACCTGACCGGTCCTCACTGAAATTATTCTCGAGGCGACGCTTAGCTTCGTAGAACGCCCTGGGTACAATGATGCCTGCCTTCTTGCAGGCGATGATGCAGCGTTCCATCACGTCACTGTGGCGCTCGCCTTCGAGGCTGTCTCCGTAGATGTTCTTCCACGCCTTTTGGAACTGATCACTCCCGCAAGGGGCAAGGTCGATGTCTTTCCACTCCATCCTTTCTCCTATTTTGGAAAGAAGAGCCGCCGCAGCAGTTGCTCTTTCTACTGCTTCGTCTCTGTCTTGTCCTGTAGAGTCAACTGCTTTGTCTTCTTTGTATTTACCGTTTGGGGAGTTCTCTGTGACCGTTTCCGCAATTCTCTCGACCGAAACGGTAGTTCTCTGAGACAGTTTCGGGAATTCTCTGTGACCGTTTCCGCAATTCTCTTTCGTAGAGAATTCCCTTTTCGGCAATTCTCTTTCGGGTGCTTCCTTCTCACTCCCGACTAGCTTCGGGCCCCAATCCCACTTTTTGGACTTCAGGAGCGTGACGACGTGGCCGTAGGGTGTCCTGACCGTGCGGATGTATCCCTTCTCCTCTAAGCGTTGGCGCCATCGGCGAATGGTTCTTACCGGCATTCGAAGTGCTGCTGCAGGTCTTGGATCACCGATCGGAATTCCACCCAAAACGGTGCCCTCGCCGTTTTTCTCTTTGGTGGTCGTGTCGATGTACCAGATGAAGAGCCAGACTGAATCGAGCATGTCGGGACAGTGCTCAAGAATGCCGTTCGAGAGGGGAATTCGATAAGTTTTTTCATTGGCCCGGTCCTTTGCGCTTGACTTGGCCGCCGCTGCGGCGTTACTTTTCATGTGTCCGTATCTCCGAAGCTTTCCGCCCCGCGCGTCCAACGCGGGGCTTTTCTTTTCCTAACCGGCAGCTCTCACGACGTTGAAGTTATCCGACTGCTGCTGAATCTGGGGCCTTTCGATGAACCACGGCTTATCGAGAAGGACATAACTCAGGCCGTCGACTTGGTAGCTCAGCCTCCTTTTCGCCCCAAACGCTCACTCAGTTCGACGACGTCGCCGCTCAAAGAACGTCGCCCATTTTTCCCGGCGCGACAGACGCCTCGCTCTCTCATCTGCCTGGTGTTCTCCCGGGCGCGGCTGAGTTGCGCGAGTGTAGGATCACCGCCGCGAAGCACTTCTCGTTGCATTTCGCTCGGCTCTGCCTGCAATTGCTTAACAAGCTTTTGTACCCAGGTGTGGGAGACGCCAAGCTGCCGTGCCCACGAACGTTCCGACGGCCTGTTGCGGTCCCTACAGGTCAGCCATTGCCATACGAATCGGCGAATCATGCGCGATTCTTCAGTACTGCGCCATGGCCGCGGTGGGTGGTAGCGCGGACTCTTTCGCGCTTTTGCGAGGTTCGCCATCCGAGCGTCGTAGGGATCACTGCGACACCAGGGTTGATACTTTGAAGGCATGGGTGCCTCTCTCCTTCTCCCAAGCTCCCGCGGAGTTGCCAGCCTTCCTCCGCATTCCCTTGCACGGTTCTAAAGGACTTAACAGTGGCAGAGGAACCATGAGAGGGTATCTCTGGCAAATTTCTTAGCCGGTTGGTCGGAGTCGTCGGACAAGCCACACCGCAAATCCCACGCACTGGGCGCAAGCGTTTCTAAAACACCCCCGTGCACTCTCGAAGCAGATTTCGCAATGTCCTTCGGTCAACCCTTTTTCTTGCTTGAACGATCAGATCGCCGACGATTAACTGGCGTAGTTTCAGTCAGATATTGCCATTTCTTGCTTGTGAGAAATCTGCACTACGAAGCGTCAACCGAATTCCGTTGCAACAACCGCGAAGCTGCAGCAATCTTGAGCTGGCTTATCGCGATAGTCTTTTGTAGTGTCGCGTTCAGCACCATCTGTGGGTGCTTCTCCAATATCTCTTTTGCTCCCGAATACCCTTTGCTAGCGAAATATTTTAGCCGCTCGACATCCTGCCAGCCCACCTGACCGCGTTCCACATCTGGCTTGATACGCTCCAGGGTTTCGAGCGCGGCGGAAGTGAGCGCGGCTGCCCTTTCAGATGCACGGGCTTCTTTCTCCTCCTGTTTTGTCATGGCGCGGCTGTTCGCTAGGATTTGTTGCGCTTCCGGAAATTGCTTGGCGAACAATTTCAGTGTCTTGATCTGGTGCGAGTTCAGTGGGCCGCCTTTGGCAGCCAGCCGAATCCTATCGAGGTCGCGTAACAGTCCTGGAATTATTATGACGTCGAGGCATTCCCGTACCGTCATGGGCCGCTTCTCGGCCTTTGCCCGTGCTTGAATCTCCGCTGCTTTCTCGTTCGCCTTGCGACAACGTTCCTTGCATTGCCACTCCTCCAACCCATGGAGGTAGTGCTGCAACAATTGGTGCGAAGTGCCAAGTTCGCAAGCCAAGGCCCTCAGCGATGGCCGCAACGACTCTGGAGCTTGCTTCCAAGCAATGAGCCTATGGCGGAACTCTGCCGCGCGAGAAGCGTACGCTGGCTTGCGGCCCGTGGCTGCACGTTGGGTAGTATTTGGCACTTTTTGTGACTTGTCCCTGTTCTTGTCGTCCTCGATCTCCACTTGCGTTGTCCTTTCCATGGCAAATATCTAAACCTTTAGACTCCTAACAAAAAAGACTTCGCCTCGTAGCTCCGCGAATCGTCCCATGCCTTCGTCTAACTCTTCATGGCTTTGCCCCAGCCGCAGTAGGCGGCGGCTCTGGAAAAGAATCATGCAAGGCCGTGGCGAAGCGCTTTACCTCATCAGTCGGAATGAGAACTCGGCGCCCGATACGTCGAATCGCTATCTCACCATGACCGATAAGGCTGTCCACGGTCCTCAAACTAAGCCGAAGAGCTCTTGCGGTTTCGTCTCGAGTCATGAAAATCACTGACATGTGGCCTCCTTATTGACTACGCTCCAACTTCAAGAATTGCCCCCGCAGAAACGGCCCAACCCATTCCTCTTTGCGATTCGTCGCTACGTAGTCACCGGCCACTGCCGATAAGTCGCGAAATCTCGCAAACGCTTCAAGACGTGCCGTAATCAGCATTTGTCTGCGGCCAACCCAGATCGCCAAACCACTCTGGTACCATTCATCGGCTTGAGCCGGGGTGAGATTCACTGCAGGGTTACCGATGAATTGCTCTGCGACCTTGGCCCAAGAAATGCCCTGGGCGCGAAGTGCGCCGACCGCGGCATGATCAGCCAATACTGCATTTATTATTTTGCGCACGAGTAGCCTCGAAGTGTGGAAAGAGCCAGTTCAGCACCGCCCGGCTTTCGGCGTTTACAACATCTTGCGTGCAATGTGCTGCACAAGGAATTAGAGCACGGCTTTTTTGGTCGCGATGTCAACGAACGGAGGAAACTGTGGGAGCTATTTCGTTGACGGAATGATCGGCAGGCATTTGTCGAGTAACCGCTGAACCAGATGCGCCCAGACTGCGGACTTGAGTGGGTTGTTGGGTTTTAGCCTCAAAAACGCCTTGTACTCTCTTTCCACGCTCCGGGGAGGGCGCCTTTTGCGGCCCCGCGCTGAGTACGCGCAACTGAGAAGTTCCTCGATCTCGCCGTGCGAAACAGAGCGCGGTACCTCGAGTTCCCGGCAAAGCATAGCTAGGGGCAGATGCCTCCAGAATGCCTTGGAGGTTAGTGTGCGAAGTGGTTTGTTGGAGGCGAAGTCCATCTGACGCGCCATATCGAGGTACGATAGCGCTTTCGCTCTGGCACGGCAGTCCTCGGCAAATTGTAGGAATAGGTCTCTGTTAACCGAGACACCTGCTATGCCGAACATCCGGTCAACATCTTTCCCGACGCCCCGCAATCTGCGAGCCATGTTTCGCAGCTCCTTCCGTGAAAACGCTGGCCTAAAAAGAGGGTGCACTAGCCGAGCACAGATCTCATTACCTACCTCTCTCATCTGCTCATCGATACCAGGATCGCTGGCGACTCCCAGAAGCCGTACGACGCGATTATGTTTCTCCCCCGGTACTCTGTGCATTACGTCCCAGGCAACCCTGTTCGTCTTTACTCGCCGCCAGAACTCGCCTTTGAAGTTTTCGACGCAGCCGGTTGTCTTTTTGCTCTCCATGTTGCTTTTCAGCTTAATTTATCTTGACACATCTGTCAAGATGGGTTATAAAATTGCAATGCGGCCAAAGCTCTACACTACTGGCGAAGCGGCGAGAGAGGTCGGAATTTCCCGGCAGACCTTGCAGGCATGGATCGCGTCGAAGAGGGTCGAAGCTCCGCAATCAATCAAGGGTGGTGTGCGACTTTGGACGGAAGACGATATCTCGAAGCTGGCGCGGGTGAAACCCCGCAACTACCCGCGAAAGCACAAAGCGAAAAGTCGAAGTTGAGGTGGAACGGAGCGCGTACGGTGATCAGACCGGACGCGCCCCTGACCCAATTGCACAATGGAGGTGCAACGTGGCTGAGACAATCCTACACCGGCCGGCACGAGTCGCACTCTACGGACGCGTTTCCACAACAAATCACGGACAAGACGTCGGGCTCCAAACCCGCGAGTTGAAACAATTCGCGGAGGCTCGTGGCTGGCAGGTATACGGGGAGTACTTGGACGAAGGAATCAGCGGCGCGAAAGACTCCCGGCCAGAACTTAACCGTTTGATGGCAGATGCGCACAAGCGACGCTTCGCCGTCGTATGTGTCTGGCGTTTCGACAGGTTTGCCCGCTCCGTTTCCCACTTGCTCCGCGCATTGGAGACATTTAAGGCTTTGGGGATCGATTTCGTTTCGTTCTCCGAGCAGATGGATACTTCAACTCCAGCCGGCAAGATGGTCTTCACGGTCCTGGGGGCCGTGGCAGAACTCGAGCGTTCGCTAATTGTGGAACGCGTGAGGGCAGGAATGCGGAACGCACGTGCGAAGGGCAAGCGCATCGGTCGACCTCCCCGCACTCAGCTATCAGTAGAGACGCGGACCGCCATCGCGGACTGCTATGCGAAGGAAAAAACCAGTCTTCGGACTCTCGCCGAGAGATTTGGCACCTCCTTAGCCACCGTTCAGAGATGCATCGGGTATCAAAAAGCGGTAGGCGACGGTACCGTGTCTGCCGCTAATCTTTAGCCCCGCTCAGTCATTTTCTTCAGTTGAAAACAGGTTCAATTCCTATCTTGTCGTTGACGGCCTCTCTCAATCGCTGTTTGCATCCGAGATACTTCTCCGTGGTCTGCACCGAGGCGTGGCCCAGCAGAAACTGAATTTGTTCCAACTCGCCGCCGGCGCTGTGGCAGAGACGAGCACACGACCTTCGCAGGTCATGGGGCGCGAGTCTTACGATTCCAACCTGGCCTGCGTACTGCTTGACGACGTGCCACACCACCTTTTCGGTCATTTCCGTGCCCCAAGTCGTTCCCGTCCTGCAAACGCAACGGAATAGCCGCCCGTTGGCGACGCTCGACGCTGCGAGCCAATCATCGACGGTTTGCTTGACCCACAACGGCACTGGTATGGTTCGAACGTGACCAGCTTTTCCTATCAGATCGACGATGGCCCAGTGATCCTCACGACGTTGGAAGTGATCAACCGTGAGTTCCGTCAGTTCGCGACGCCGCAGGCCACAACCCAATAGCAAACCTAGAATCGCTCGGTCCCGCTTGCCCTTCAGAGTGGCAGGATCAGGGAGTTGCCAAAGCGTTCGAGCTTCCTCGGCCGTTAGCCAGTTACCGAGACGGCACCCAAGCTTTTTTGCGCCCTTCACGCGACGGATACCGGCGGCCAGGTCCGGGCTCAGGAGTCCGGTATCTGCCGCTTCATAGGCGAGTCGTCGGACCGCTGCCAGCCTGACGTTTATGGTCCCTGCAGCCAGATGCCGGTCTTCGAGATGAAGCCGATAACGGAGAACGACCGCTTTGTTAAACGAAAGTCGCGGTGTGGAGCAATACCAAGCTACAAACTCATCGATCGAATGCCGATAACTGCGCTGCGATTCGAACGACCTCAAGCTTACGATTACGGCGATCTTGGCTTGCTCCAAGTCGGGAAGGCCGAGTTTTGTTTTCAGTCGGTTATGCCTACTCTTGGGTTTGCGCTTCATGGTTAGCCGCCTCCCGACGACTAGCCATATCAGACTCCCCTTTTGGCAGCTCCGAGAGGGCGGACGCTAATTCTCAATGTCCGGTAACCCGACTTACCGGGAGTTATGCAAAACCTTGAGCGATGAGGAATGAATCTCTCCGCCTATAAGTGCCGAGACGCCTCAAGACTCTCGACGAGTTTATCGAGGACCGTTCGATATTCTGAGGCATTCTGAGATGTACGCTCGTAGTTCAACTCAAGGTTGATAGGTGTTCCATTTATTTCAAAAAAGTAGCTCTCGTATATCCATCCACGCTGTGAATCCGGGGAAGTAAAACAGATGGCGCTAATCGAACCCACTGATTTGTTAGGCAGGCTTTTGTTTGCCTGAATAGCATCCGGCGCAAGTTTCGTTGCGGCGTACACCCATTCTTTGAAACTCTTGTAAGTCACCGGCATCGGATGGAACCCTATGGTTGCTCTCCCCGCAGGAACAGTTAGATTGGCCGTCCTATCCGGCCTATCAAAATTCCCAATCGTTTTTCCTCTATCGGTCTCTTCGACAATCTGCCATCCGGTGGGGCAATTTGACCGGACTTCGGCTATTTTCACAACACAGCCCACCCTTGCAGAACCTGGACCATTCTGAGATGGAACAGGAACCGATGTCCCGATAAATAGCGCGATTGCGAGCAATACCCTGACCACCTGGTGAGGTTTCATGGGAATTACACTTACCCGGAACTGGATGAAAATTCAAGTCCGCGTCATATCGTGGACGAGACTGTCTATCAGGTAGTGCCTGATTAACGCGGTTATCGGAACTTGGTCTTGATGTATGACTTATACTCCGCAGTGAGCACCAGGCTTGATGGCAAACCCACTCTATCGAAGACGGGCAGCGGCGGTCTTGTTTTCCCTGGCCATGGCTTGCCTGTTGGCGTTCGCAGGGCTTCTCGCTGGCATGTACCTATACGGCCATTTCGGGCCGCCAGCGCAGGACTATGACGAGACCGACGATTACCTATGTGGGCTGCTGGTCGGTGCGATTTTCGCAGTTGCCGGAGGTGGCGTTTTGTTGTGGAAGTTGTGGCCCCGCAGTTCTCCCAAAGTAACGGGAGCGAGCGCCAGCTCCTGATAAACGCGGT
>Ga0210402_10000961_pt1 | contig 30812 bp, 26 predicted proteins | sample IncBWC7MmetaG_FD_161055 | JGI IMG/M metagenome (GOLD analysis project Ga0210402, IMG submission 161055) | Forest soil microbial communities from Barre Woods Harvard Forest LTER site, Petersham, Massachusetts, United States - Inc-BW-C-7-M | ecosystem: Environmental > Terrestrial > Soil >...
CGCGATTCCTGATTGACGCTACAGGCTCAACCGGTAACTTGGGTACCAGGACCCACTTGTCCGGTAAGCCGACTAACCGGGACTTGGCACAGGTTCAACTGTCGCGCATACAGTCCATCAGCCATTCTTTTCACTATCCTCGCTACTGCCGGTACAGTGCTTCGCATAATTACGTCCTGCTCGCCAGTGTCGTGTAACTTGACTGGGGATTTCCCTAGTAGTTAAACTCCACCATTTTTATAAAAATGACGCTGAAGCGCTTTCGTAAGGTCAGTGTGACGTAGCCCGCCGATTGATCCTGGTCCGGAGGACAGTCATGAATTGTTCTAAATCGTTTCTACTCTCCTTCTGCCTGTTGTGTGCGGTTGTCTCCGCCAAAGCACAAGACAAATTCAGAACAGAGCGTGATCTTCTCGGAGAAAAGGAAGTTCCCGCCGATGCTTACTACGGGGTCCAGACTGCGCGCGCTCTGGAGAATTTCAAAATCTCTGGAGTGGATATCAATCACTACCCCGGATTCGTGGAAGCGTGGGCGATCGTCAAATTGGCCGCCGCCAGAGCCAATACCGATGTCGGTGCAATGAAGTCGGAAAAGCTTGCAGCGATTGAAAAAGCCTGCAATGCCGTAATCGCAGGCAAGTACCACGATCAGTTCGTGGTGGATTGGTATCAAGGAGGCGCTGGCACGTCCACGAATATGAATGCCAACGAAGTGCTTGCCAACATCGCCCTCGAACTCTCGGGTCACAAGAAAGGCGAATACCAGTTTATCGATCCGCATGACGATCTGAACATGTCGCAATCTACAAACGACTCCTACCCAACAGCGATCAAGGTCGCTTTTCTGCTGCGCAACGACAAATTGATTGAGGAACTGCGGAAGCTTGCCGCCTCATTCCGGGTGAAAGGTGCTGCTTATCTCGAAATCGTCAAGATGGGCCGGACGGAAATGCAGGACGCCGTACCCATGACCGTCGGGCAGGAGTTTTATGGGTATGCCGATGCGTTAGAAGGCGAAATCCGCCTCTTACGCGATGCCGAGAAGTATCTCTATCCCGAAAACATGGGCGCAACAGCGATCGGCACCGGCATCAACGTGCCCAAAGGATATCCCGAGAAATGCGCCGCGCATCTTGCCGAACTGACTGGCAAGCCCATCACACCAGCATCAGACATGATCTCCGCAACATGGGACCAGCAAGGTTTTGTAGTCTATTCATCCGCATTGAAAAGTCTGGCTATAAAACTCTCGAAAATTTCCAGCGACCTGATTCTGCTCACGTCAGGACCGCGCGCCGGCCTATACGAAATTAATCTCCCCGCATTGCAGCCTGGTTCTTCCATCATGCCGGGAAAAGTGAATCCGGTAATGCCGGAAGTCATGAATATCGTTGCTTTTCGTGTCATGTCCAACGATTACGCCGTCGATCTTGGCGCCCATTCCGGCCAACTCGAACTGAATGCGTACGAACCACTCGCCGGACTTGCGGTGATTGAATCCCAGAGCCTTCTGTACCACACCGCGATGGTATTTCGTACCAAGTGCATTGATGGAATTACGGTGAACGAGAAGATGCTGGAACATTATATGGAAACCACGGTCGGCATCGTTACTGCCCTGAATCCAATCGTTGGCTATGAAAAAGCCACGGAACTGGCCGATGAAGCATACAAGAGCGGCAAGGGCATCCTGGAAGTTATCCGCGAAAAAAAGATACTGACCGAAGCGCAAATCAAGCAGCTTCTAGATCCCGTCAAGCTGACTGGATTGGATAAGAGCAAATACCAGCAGCAGTAATTCCATTTCAACGCAGCTGCGGCTAACGAGGAATCACGCAACACGCCCTGAGCCAAGAAAGAACCAAAGGATTAAATCATGAAACTGACGCGCCGAATGTTCATAACACTTGCAGTTCTGCTTTCGCTGACTAACGCTTACCCTGTTTTCTCTCAGGCGAAACAGTTGCCGAACATTGTCATTCTGGCTACCGGCGGAACAATTGCCGGCGCCGCGGCTACCGGCACTCAAGCGGGATATACCTCTGGTGCGGTAACTATCGACGCCATGCTGGCCGCCGTTCCCGGCATCCAGAAGCTCGCTAACATCAAAGGCGAGCAAATTTCGAACGTCGGCTCCCAGGACATGAACTTCGACATTTTGCTGACTGTTGCGAAGCGCTGCAATGTGCTTCTCGCCGGAAATTCTGTCGACGGTATTGTCATCACCCACGGTACCGACACTATGGAAGAATCCGCCTTTTTCCTTAATCTCGTTGTGAAGAGCGACAAACCAGTAGTTCTTGTTGGTTCCATGCGTCCGTCGACTGCTGTGAGCGCGGATGGTCCTCTAAACTTGTATGACGCCGTTGCTGTGGCGGGCGATCCAGCGGCCAGGGGGCGCGGCGTGCTGGTAGTGATGAATGACTGGATCCATGGCGCGCACTCCCTTACCAAGACGAGCACCACTGCTATTCAGACGTTTATGTCGCCCCTGCGTGGCATCGTCGGCGTCTCTACCTATGGAAAAAACGACTTCTATAACAATCCGAGTTGGAAACACACTTCGGCTTCTGAATTTGACATCACCAACGTAAACAAGCTGCCTCGGGTGGATATTCTTTTCGCATACGAAGACATGTCTCCCGACCTGGTCGACGCGAGTGTGGCCAACGGTGCCAAAGGGATCGTCATCGCCGGTGTGGGAAACGGAAACATGAACAAAGCTACGCTCGAAGCCGCGGCGAGAGCCTTCAAGAGGGGCGTGGTTGTCGTCCGGAGCAGCCGGGTTCCCACCGGTAGTGTGGGGCGCAATGTCGAAGTAAATGATGACGAAATGGGATTCGTCGCTTCCGACGAGTTGAACCCTCAAAAGTCCCGAATTCTTCTTATGCTGGCTTTACTCAAGCCGCGAACGACCGCTGAATTGCAGCAACTCTTTCAAACCTACTAAGTTTCTGCCGCGACGGGATGGACGGTGCTGACCATCACGGTCAACTGACCGGAGGCGAAAGTCCATGATCTGGATTGAATTTTGCATTCTGCTGGCCTGCATCCTGATTGGCGCACGTCTTGGCGGTATCGCCCTCGGAACAATCGCCGGGATCGGCCTCGCCATCTTCGTTTTCGGCTTTGCGATGCCGCCAGGCGGCCCTCCAGGCACAGTGATTGGCATGATCATCGCGGTGATCACTGCTTTGGCGGCCATGCAAGCGGCCGGGGGACTTGATTATCTCGTTTCCGTGGCCGAAAAAGTGATGCGGAGGCACGCGAAATACATCACGTTTGTCGCCCCAGTCGTAACTTACCTGCTAGTTCTTGCCTCCGGCACCACCCATGTCATCTATGCGCTACTACCAGTAATTGCCGAGGTTTCACGAAAAGCCGGCATCCGGCCAGAGCGGCCGCTTTCCATCAGCGTGATTGCGGGATTTCAGGGTACGATCGCTTCTCCGATTTCGGCGGCAACCGTCGCGATGATTGGCCTGCTCCTTAATAAAAATATCTCGCTGCCGATTCTGATAGGGATTACGATTCCATCTACTTTCCTGGCTGTATTGATCGGGGCTCTTTCCGTTGCCTGGCGCGGAAAAGAGTTGAGTGACGATCCTGACTATCAGAAACTCCTGGCCAGTGGCCAGGCCAAACCTCCTGAAAAGTCGCCGGAATTCCAGGGCCGGCAGTTGATCAATGCGCGGGGTTCGACCATCACGTTTCTCGTTGGCATTACCGTAGTTGTTTTGATCGGTATGTTTCCGGATATGCGCCCTGCCTACAAAGTCATCGGAGACGGTGCCGTTGACACGGACCAAGTGGGTATGGGGATGGCCATTATGATCGTCATGCTCACAATCGCCGGTTTGACCACGCTTCTGTTCAAGGCTTCGCCCAATGTTATGCTCAAGGGCTCGATCATGAGCAGCGGGATTTCCGCAATTATTTCCATCATCGGCGTTTCCTGGTTGGGCTCCTCATTCTTCGAAGGCAACCGTGACACGATCGTAAGCGGTATTTCCGCAGTGGTAGACACTCACCCATGGGCGTTTGGCGCGGGCCTGTTCATACTTTCCAGCATGCTGTTTAGTGCGGCTGCAACTGTTGCGATTCTCGTGCCCGTCGGCATTGCTGTCGGACTACCACCCTACTTGCTCGTTGCATTCTATCCAGCAGCAAATAGTGTTTTCTTTTTTCCTACTTATGGGACGCTCCTTGCCGCGGTCTCGTTTGACCAGACAGGTACCACTAAAATTGGCAAACTCTTGCTCAATCACAGCTTTATGCGGCCGGGCCTGGTGACCATGGTCGCCTCAGTCGTCATCGCGTTTTGCCTGGGAAGGTTACTCCTGCAGTAATAGAAGAACTCAATTGGCGAATCGCACCGACCCGATTCAATAGATTTGCGCTGCAGAGTCCTGATAAACGCCGTAACCGTACAAGTGGGTACTAGACTTGGTTTCCAAGCTTTTTGTGCACATCGACTCCGTTTGAATCCGAGCGCACCCAAAAATAACAGATTGCGGCCATGGAAATTCCCGTCAGAAGCGCGAAGGTTACGCCATTGAAGTCGTGTCTCAGAATTGCCTGGACCACCCACATGCTCACGATAAGAAGGCAACCCAACATGTGCCGAAAAAATAGCTTCCAATCAAAAGAATTTGCAAGCTGGCGCATGGATTCTCCGTTGACCCCGAGCATACTACAGTGCCTGCCCATATTTATCTCGGCCAGGTCCTGATTAACGCAGCCCTAACCGGACAAGTCGAGTTCCAGTACGGCACTCCACCGCTAATCCTCCGCAAAATCATCCCCCTTAGACCGAAGGCGGCAAGAACCCTTCGGAATGGAGTGTCATAAACGCACGTGCGCTATACGGGTACCTTGCCCTCTATGGGTCCCAAGACAAGCAACGAGACTCAAGAGGGCGTTACGCGCACGTGCGGTCAGATGTACCGGCAAGCCGTCACCGCCCACAGCGCACGTGCGGTCTCCCTTAGACAGGGGCCCCTCGGCAGGATTCGCCTCCGTGGACCTCCCCGCTGTGCGCTAAGACCCCAAAAAGCAAAATCCCCGCCTTTCCCTAAAACCTTGTCAAGGGGGTTGCGCACGCGCGCGCGCGCGTGCGCAAAATCCCATTTTTCGACCATCCGTATAATCCGCACAAGCAGAGGCAATTCTGCGTAAGCGGAGGCAAGGTCGTGAAACTGGGATTGGCAAACATGCTGCAAGTTAGCTTTACCCGTCTTTCGGCATTGCCCCGCGTTCGAGGCCAATGGACAGATGCAGGCCGATCTGCCCATAGGAGCCCCTCGGAAACATTCGCCTCCCCTGGGCCCCCTAGCACGTGTGCTAAAACCCCGAAATACAGAAATCCCTCTCTCCCCAAAAACCTTGTCAAGGGGGTACAGCACGCGCGCGCGCGCGTGCTAAATCCCAATTTTTCGACCACCCCCTACACTTCGCTCATGCGAGAGCAATACAGCACAAGCAGAGGCAAGGCCGTGAAGCCGGGACCGACAAGCATGCTGCAGGTCGGTCCTACTGGTATTTCGGCATTGCCCTGCGTTCAAGGCGAAAGGGCAGATGCAGGCCGATCTGCCCATAGCCTTTCTGTGGACTGGCAGGCATGGGGCGCTACGGGCGGGCTCTGCTGGCGAGCAACCCGCGACGGCTTACGGCACGTGCCTGCTGGTCCTCCAAAATCGCCCGCGCACGAAAACCCCTCATCACCCGATCCCAGAGACCTCCGCAAACAGCGGTTCCCCGCGCGTAGAGCCACGATCTCCGTCGCGGACCTGTCTCAGAGCATTCAGGCGAATACAGCGCGGGAAACCGCACCTTCAAATCGAAATCCACTTTCGGGGCGTGCCCCATCTGCCGGGGCCGGAAAAAACGCGCTCTTCCCCTCGCGCAGTTTTTCCGCGCGAGGGGTTCTTGGGGTTGCCGTTGGGGTTGGTTTTGGGGTTGGGGTTCGCGCAACTGATTCCCACGCACTAAGTAACACGTGGGAATCAGTCCAGAAAATCGGACTACCGGAAATATCCTCAACCCTCGCCAACCCTGCAGACTCCTCGGGCAAGATTGGGAGCGCCGCCTGATCGTGGAACCCGTGATACCATCCTCGGCGGTAACGCCTTCTTTGGTCACTGGAGGATCAGTGCCACGAAGAAGGTTTCAAAGGGGCAGGCTCATCCAACGCGGAAAAACTCCGATGTGGGTGGGCATGTTCAGGGAAGACAGGTTGCAACCAACATTCAAACGCATCAGACGCACGGTGACACTGGGGCCTTGCAGCCACATGTCACGCCGCGCTGCTTTGGCCGCGTTGCAGCCTTATCTGGATGCAGTGAACGTTGCTCCTGCACCCGCACCGAGAAAAGTGGGCAAGACATTCTCGGATGCGGCGCAAGAGTGGCGAGAACAAATTGCCGTGAATCTCAAGCCTTCAACGGTACGTGCCGCTGAGAGTCATCTGTCTCAGCACATCGTGAAGAGGCTTGGGAACATTCCGCTTCGGGACATGAACGCGAAGAACCTACAGGCGTTCGTTACCACAACCGCAGCAACCGGCGTGACGCGCAAGACGCTAGAGAACATCTTGCAAACGGTGTTCTCCATCCTGCGCACTGCCCGGATGTTCGGCAATGCCATGCCACCAGTGAAGCGAGCGGACCTAATGCTTCCCCGCGAAGAAGCAAAAAGAGACGTGCGCTTTCTGAGTGCAAAGGAAGTGGGGCAGATCATCATCGGTGCCAAGGAACCCTACGCTACGATGTTTGCGGTGTTGGGCATGACTGGCTGCCGGGCTGGTGAAATGCTTGGCCTGAAGATCGGCGATTTGGACTTCAATCGGAAGGTGATCTACATTCGCCGTTCTATTGATTCACGCACCAAACAAGAACAGTCAACGAAAACCAAGAACAGCACCGGTGAAGTGCCCATGCCAGCCGCACTGGAAAAGAGACTTCGCGCATTCCTGAAACACGGTTTCCGCGAAAACCCGAACCGCTACTTGTTCGCCAACCGAAACGGAAGCACATTCTCGGTGGGCAAAGTAACGGAATACGGACTCTGGCCTGTGCAGGACGCGCTGGGCATTCCCCACACCGGAACTCACGCATTCCGCCACGCAGCAGCGAGCGAGCTACTCGAAGAAGGTGCTCCACTCACTGTTGTGCAGCAGCAACTGCGTCATGGTGATGCGAAAACCACGCTTCAGAAGTACGGACACGTGGTTGGAGATTCGCAGCGCCGTGCGGTCAACACTTTGGCCGAAAAGATCGAACGCCAAGCCGTTGAATTGGAGTCAACTGCTGAATTGGAGTCAAGCGCAGCCTAAGTTGTTTGCCTTCAGTATTTCTGGAGCGGGCGATGGGAATCGAACCCACGTCCGAAGCTTGGGAAGCTTCTATACTGCCATTGTACGACGCCCGCTCTGTCCCTAAATTACCAAATGAATCTATCACTCGCAAGCTAGCGTTGCGCCATCTGCTTATACCGGAAGCAACTCACCAGGTGGTCGTTCACCAAGCCGGTCGCCTGCATCAGCGCATAAACAATCGTCGGCCCCACAAATCGAAAGCCGCGCTTCTTTAGATCTTTGCTCAAGGCAGCAGCCAATGGAGTCACGGCCGGCACTTGCCCAAGCTTCTTCCATTTGTTCTGAATCGGCGAGCCGCCCACGAACTCCCAGACATACTTGTCGAACTTCCCGAACTCTTCCTGCACCTTCAGAAACGCCTGGGCATTCGTCACCGCCGCTGCAATTTTCAGCCGGTTGCGGATAATTCCAGGGTCGGCCAATAGTTCGCGCGATTTCTTGGCATCAAATCGAGCCACCTTTTCCGGATCAAACCCCGCGTAAACTTTCTGGTACCGTGCCCGCTTCTGCAAAATCGTGTCCCAGCTCAATCCAGCCTGCGCGCCCTCCAAAATCAGAAACTCAAACCAGCGGTGATCGTCGTGCACCGGGACACCCCACTCCTCATCGTGGTAAGGAATGTTCAAAGGATTGCTCGCCCAGCGGCACCGAACTACCTCGCGCATTGATTTCCTCATCTCACTCTCCGCCAGTGATTAGCTCTCCGCAGAAACAGCGACGGCCCGCTCATCAAGCGGGCCGCGCTTACAATTCAATTTTCCAAATCTCATGCCAACAATTAACCGAGATGCCGGTCCAGGGCCTTGGTAATCTGATCCTTCGGAACCGCGCCGACGATCTGCTCCACTACCTGCCCGTCCTTGAAAACCAGCAGCGTAGGAATGCCACGAATGCCGTACCGCGTCGAAGAATTCATCGCCTCGTCCACGTTCAATTTGGTCACCTTCAGCTTGCCCGCGTAGTCCTGGGCAATTTCCGCGACCGTGGGCGCGAGCATGTGGCACGGGCGGCACCATTCCGCCCAGAAATCGACCATGACGGGCTGCGACTTGCTCGCAGTCAGCACTTCCGTATCGAAGTTTCCGTCATTCACCACAAGAATATTTTCAGCCATAACCTTTGTATCCTCTTTGGGCTGCAACTGAGCAGCCACTTTCCTGATTAGTTAGATGCGGGAACTGTCGTTTGGTTTCTTACCGCCCTGGCAGCCTCATATAGTTTCGCATATTCTGCCGCTGAGGTGTTCCACGAAAAATCCTTCGCCATCCCATTCATTTGAATACGCTTCCAGATGTCGTCGTCGGAGTAATAATGCAGCGCCTGGCGAATCGCGTGCAGCAGCGCCTCACCCGAATACTCTACAAATTTGAATCCAGTACCCGTGCCATGTTCCAAATCAAACATTTCAATCGTGTCGTCCAACCCGCCTGTCGCCCGGACAATGGGCACCGTGCCATAGCGCAGGCTGTAAATCTGATTCAGACCGCACGGCTCGTACCGCGACGGCATCAAGAACATATCCGAGCCCGCCTCCACCAGATGCGCGAGCGAATTGTCGTAAGCAATTTTCACACCCAAGCGGCCCGGAAAATCCATCGCCAGCGCGCGGAACAATTCCTCGTACCGGCGATCCCCGGTTCCGAGCACCGCCAGCAAAAGATCCTCGTTCATCAGGTCGCGCGCGACGGCGGCGATCAAGTCAAAACCTTTCTGGTCGGCGAACCGCGAGACGATCCCGACAATCGGCCAATTCGGATTGTCGCGCAGCAGGTGAAACTCTTCGGCGAGCTTCTCCTTGCAGAGCTTCTTCCCTTCCAGATTTTTCGCCGAATATTTGGCCGGTATCAGCGGGTCTCGCTCCGGACTCCACGTTGAGTAATCCACGCCATTTAAAATTCCCACCAGCCGGCTGGCCCGAGAACGAATTACACCCTCCAGTCCAAATCCGAATTCCGGTGTTTGAATCTCCTGCGCGTATTTGCGGCTCACTGTCGTCACGTAGTCCGAGTAGATCAGTCCGCCCTTCAGAAAGTTCGCGTTCCCGAAGAATTCAATCCCGCCGGGGTGAAACAAGCCCTGCGGAATCCCCGCGCGGGCCAATGATTCCGGGGGGAATACGCCGTGGTAGCCGATATTGTGGATCGTGAACACTACCGGGATGTCCTTCACCACCGGATCGTCCGCATACGAAGACCGCAGCAGAGCCGGCACCATCGCCGTCTGCCAGTCGTGACAGTGAAAAACGTCCGGCGTCCAGATGTGCTTGGCCATTTCGATCGTAGCGCGGGAAAACTCGGTGAAGCGTTCGGCATTGTCGGGAAATTCGCGGTTCTTGTCCCCGTAAATGCCGTCGCGATCAAAGTAAAAAGGGTCATCCAGGAAAAAGTAACGCACGCCGCGTAGCACCGAGCCGTTCTTGATTGCCGGAAAGCGCAGCCGCGTTCCCTGCGGGATCGTCAAGCTGGGCATCGCCACCGACGCGGCTTTCACGTCGCGATACCTGGGCAGAAACACCGCCACTTCATGGCCCAACTTTACAAGAGCGCGGGGCAACGCCTCAAGCACGTCGGCCAGGCCGCCGGTTTTCGCGTATGGCAAAGCTTCCGAAGCTGCAAAGAGAATGCGCATAGGTTCAACGTGAAATTCCTACGCTATCGGAGGCCCTGCCCAGCGTCAACCTGATTCGTTCTCCAGTTTTTGTTGGGTTTCCTATCCCGGTTTTGAATGCGAGAGTCAGCGACGTGTGAGTGAAAAAAAGTTTGCAACGGACTGTCGAGCGCCAACTTCGTCCGAGCGCATCTCACCGGCTCCAAGGGCGAAAGCGCGGTATCCAGCGCGGCACGTTCCTGCAATATTCTTCATAGTCTGCGCCAAACATTTTCCTGAGGGTTGGCTCCTCATAGAATTTCACAAACAACGCAACCGCCGCGATGGCGACGAGCGCCACCACAAGGGTTCCGCGACTCGCTCTCCCAAACACAACCCACAAACCAACCCATCCCGCGAAGAAACCTACGTACATCGGGTTTCTTACATATCGGTAAAATCCCACCACAACCAATCGCTGAGGAGGAACAAATGGCGCTGGAGTCCCGTGGCCCGTCCGCCCAAAATCCCAGATGCATCGCAGGGCGACCGCAAAGCCCAGCACAGACGGCAAAGCTCCAATCCATCGCCATCGAGCCGCGCCAACTGCGGCAACATCAAATCCCAGCCAGGAAGGTAACAACCAGAACCACAGCGCAAAAAATGCAGCTCCCACTGCCAACGAAGCAATCGTTGTAAGCCAATCTGCATTGTCAGATTCCACGGCAGGCTCATTCGTCATAACCTTTCCCTATCGCCGAAGTATGAGCCGATAGCAAACCGCCAGCAACTCAATGATCCACACGCTATGCCAACCGACTATGTTTTCACAGAGATTCTTCTTCTAGTCGCACCAACTGACTGCCCACGGCGAAAGTACTGGTAGACTGGCAGAACTCGCACTCATGGCTAGACAGAAACTTGGACAACATTTCCTGAGCGATGCCGGCTGGCGCGAAAAAATCGCCCGCGCGATTCGCGTTTCCTCGCACGGCATGGAAAGTCGGCCTGATGCGGCCGGTCAAAACTATTGCTGGATTGAAATTGGCGCGGGCCATGGCGAGATGACTGAATATCTGGTTCGCAGCGGCGTTCCCGTTTATGCCGTCGAACTCGATCCGCCTCTCATCGCTCGCCTGAAGGGCCTCGCAGGCAAGTACCCGAATCTCAGCATTGTCTCCGGGGATGTTCTCGAAACGGACCTCCGGTCGATTGCGGCCGGCCGGCGAATACGCCTATACGGCAATCTTCCCTACTACATCACTTCGCCCATCCTCCATCGATTCTTCGCGTTCGCCGATCAGATCGATGAAATCCACATCGTCATACAGCTTGAAGTGGCCCTCCGCCTGGCCGCGCAGCCCGGCAACAAGGATTACGGCTATCTTTCCGTCGCCACCCAGTTCTACACACGGCCGGAGTTCGTGCTCAAACTCCCGCAGGGCGCGTTCAACCCGCCTCCCGAAGTAGCCTCGGCGCTCGTCACCCTTCGTCTTCCCGGCCCCGGCGCGCAATCCGGCGTCGACAATGCTGAAGACTTTCTGGATTTTGTGAAATCATGTTTCGGGCAGAAACGAAAGACGTTGTCGAACAATCTCCGCCAGGTCGCAGAGCCGCACCACATTCGTAAATTGTTGAAGGAATTGAAACTGAGAGAAGACGCGCGCGCCGAACAGCTCAGCGTCGCACAATTTGCCGCCATCTACCGCGCTATTTCTTCAGCGAATCCAGCAGCCGATCCGGATAGTCGGACATAATTCCGTCCACGCCCGCGGCCTCAAGCAACCGCATGTGCGCCGGCGAATTGATCGTCCAGCAGACTACCTGCAGATCGCGCTTGTGCGCTTCCTTCAGGAAATTCGGCGTCATCAGGTCGCCGCGAACCGCCAGTTGCCTTGCACCGATTTCCAGCGCCTTCTCAAACGGATTCTCGATCTGCCCGTCGTGCAGAAGGCCGGTCATCAAAGTTGGCTCAAGCTTCCGCAACCCCGCCAGAATTCCCGGGTCAAACGAAATAATCACCACCCGCGGGATCTCTCCGGACTCCCGCAGGTTGCTGATCAGCGCGTGTTCGCCGCCCCAGAAACCGTTGGGCTTCAACTCCAGGTAGAACACCACGTCATGCTTTCGCGCGAACTCCAAGACCTCCACCAGCGTCGGCACGCGCTCACCGATGTATTCACTCGCGAACCAAGAGCCCGCGTCCAGCTTGCGGATTTCCGACAGCGGCAGTTGGTGCACCTCGCCGCGGCCGCTGGTTGTGCGGTCCACTGTCGAGTCATGGATGGCCACAAAATGGGCGTCCCGCGTAAGATGCAGGTCGGTTTCGATGAACGTTACGCCTTGCGAGATAGCGCGGCGAAACGCTGCCAGCGTATTTTCCGGAGCGTAGCCTGAAGCACCGCGATGCGCGATGGCCAACACTGAAAAGCGTCCTCCCGGGCAATCGAGCAAACAGTCGGGATGAGGAGAGCGCGATTCCCTGTCGTATGCTAACACCGACGGAACCCCCGCAGGGAACATACAACCATCGCAGGTGCACGAATCGAAACAATCTGGCGAGCGACGAAACGCTTTTGTTAATCTGGAGCTTATGGGCAACGCAATCCACCGGAACCTCGCTGCCATCCTGGCCGTTAGTCTGACTCTGGCTGTGCCATCTCTCCTGGCCCAACATACTCCCACAGCAAAACCTGCCACGGCCGCGTCCAAGACCGAGGAAAGCCAACTCTCTCGCGAAATTCGCCATCAACTCTTCGTGCTTCCCTACTATTCCGTATTTGATTACATCACTTTCACTCTCGAAGGCGACAAAGTCACTCTCAACGGTTACGTCCTGCGCCCCTCGCTCCGGGCCAACGCCGAAGCAGCTGTAAAAAGCCTCGAAGGCGTCTCCACCGTCAAGAACCTGATCGAAGTCCTTCCCAAATCATCAACGGACGACGACTTCCGCCGTGCCGTTTATCGCTCCCTATTCGAGGATTCCACTTTGCAGCGTTACGCCGTACCGGAAGTTCCTGTGATCCACGTCATCCTGAGAAACGGCGAAGTCACTCTTGAGGGCACGGTTTCGACCGAAGCCGAGAAAAACCTCGCCTCCACTCGTGCCTCCAGCGTCTCCGGTATTTCCAGCGTAAAAAACAATATCTCCATCCGCCCGAAGGGCGCGCCAGCCAACTAGCCAGCCGTTCGAAACTATCGCAAAATAGTCAGGGAGCAACTATCTTGGCTCAATCCAGAGATCCGTACACGAATCAGGGCGATGGGCGCGACACCCCGGCCCGCCAGAAACTCGTAGCCCTGCGGCAGGCGCTTCTTCGTTTGCACAAGACTTTGCTGGACATGGAGCGGCGCGATTATGAGAAGGCCCATGGCGTCGTCACCACCGGTGAACTCTTCCGCCTGGTTGTGGACGACCCTCAGTTCGCGTGGCTGCACAATATCTCCGAATTCGTCGTGCGCATCGACGAAGCGCTCTCGAGCGATGAAGGCGTCACAGAGAAGGACGCCAACGTCCCCATCTCGCTGGCGAGAAAACTTTTCGCTCCCTCGGAAACTGGTGATGGCTTCCAGAAGCAATATTACGACGCCATTCAGCGCGACCCGGCCGTCGTCATGGAGCACGCCGAACTCGTCCGCCTGTTCAATAACGAGCCCCCCGACGCTGAAGGCTAATCAGACCTTGCCCGCGCAAGCGAGAGCTCGCTGGTGTTCCTCTCTACAACTCGCCAAACAGCCGTGGATTGGCCTAAACTAGCCAAATCTTGCGGAGCACGTTGGTCCCGTGCTAGCCCAAGGAGTCTCATGACGGACAAAAACTCGGTTTTGCAGGGCCACCGTGCTGCAGTTCGTTTCTTGCTCGCCGTGGTGGCCCTTCTCTCAAGTCTCGCGCTCTCCGTCTCCGCAAAAACCACCATCGATTTTGATCCCAATATCGATTTTTCCAGGTTCAAGACCTTCGCCTATATCGGCGGCGTGGAAAATCTTGTCATGATGCAGTTGAACCCTGATCTCATCAATACGCGGATCCACAGGATGGTGGTTCGTGAACTGGAAAAAAAGGGGCTTCGCGAGGTAAATGCGGACCAAAATCCCGATGTCGTTGTGCGCTACTGGGCCAATTCGGAAACTCGGGTTGACGTCGCTGTCATGGGCAACTGGGGCGTTTATGGCCCATTCATCGGCAGTTATTGGGGCTACCTCTATAACACGGTGACCGCAACCAACCAGCGTCAGGGCACGCTCATCCTCGACTTGATCGATCCAAGAACTAAAGCCCTTGCCTGGCGCCTCTATCTGGTCCGCAAAATCACTGATCCAGACAAAGACTGGAAGAAAGCCGATGAGGAATTCACCGAGGGATTCAAAAGCTTTCCCCCGACCGATAAAGACAAGGAAGAAAAGCGTAAGGAGCGAGAGAAACAGGATCAATCCAAAAAACCGTCTTGATCAACGGTTTCGTGCAATTTTGCCCGGAATCGTGTAACTTCCCGCCCAGACGCGAATCCTAAATGATTGACGACACCAAGACAGGAGACCCATCATGGCCACGCCTGCGCTGAATAAAGAAGAAGCCGTTCGGGAGCGCTATGCCGAGGGCGCGAGGAAGAACGAACCATCGCTCTGTTGTCCAACCAACTATGATCCTGCTCTGCTGAAAGCCATCCCCGAAGAAGTTCTCTCCATCGATTACGGCTGCGGCAACCCCACCAAGTATGTTCTCGCGGGCGACACCGTTCTCGACCTCGGCTCCGGCTCCGGCAAGAACTGTTTCCTGGCGTGCCAGATCGCCGGCCCCACCGGCCGCGTCATCGGTGTGGATATGACCGACGCCATGCTCGAAGTGGCGCAACGCAACGCACCAGAGGTGGCGCGGCGGCTGGGTTACGCCAATGTGGAATTCCGCAAAGGGAAAATCCAGGACTTGCGTCTGAATATGGCGGAACTGGATGCCTGGCTCATCGCTCATCCCGTGCGCACCGCGGAAGATCTCACAAAACTCGAAAACACAATGAACGAGATGCGCAACACTCAGCCACTCGTTCCCGATGATTCCATGGATGTCGTCATTTCCAACTGCGTCCTGAATCTGGTTCGTCCCGAAGATAAGAAACAGTTGTTCACGGAAATCTTTCGTGTCCTCAAGCGCGGCGGCCGTGCGGTTATTTCCGACATTGTTTCCGACGAAGATATTCCCGCCCACCTCCAGCAAAACGCCGAACTCTGGAGCGGGTGCATCTCCGGCGCCTTCCGCGAAGACCTTTTCCTCGACGCATTCGAAAACGCAGGCTTCTACGGCATCGAAATCCTTGACCGCCAGCAGGAGCCTTGGCGCACCGTCGAAGGCATCGAATTTCGAAGCATGACCGTCACCGCCTACAAGGGCAAACAGGGCGAATGCTGGGAACACAAGCAGGCCGTCATTTATAAGGGGCCGTTCCGCCAGGTGGTTGACGATGACGGTCACGTGCTTCGCCGCGGAATGCGCGTCGCCGTCTGCGAAAAAACGTTCAATCTTTACTCGAAGGCACCGTACCGCGATTCGTTCGCGCTCGTTCCACCGCTCGTGCCGGTAACCAAAGAAGAGGCCAAGCCTTTCCCGTGCACCAGCGGAACGCTGCTGCGGAATCCGCGCGAGACCAAGGGCGAAGACTATTCCCTTACCACCGAAGCGCCGGCGGATTGCTGTTCCCCGGGCGATCGAAAGAGCGGGTGCTGCTGATGGCCGTTGCGAATTCGCCCTTTCCGATTTTGCCTAGCGGCAATGGATACGCCGAGGGTTTCACACAATCCTTGCGCCAGAATGGTCTTATGGAATTGCTGCGTACGGAAACCACCACGCTTCAGATCAACGTCGGCAAGCTCTGCAATCAAGCATGCCATCACTGCCACGTAGACGCCGGTCCCAAACGCACCGAAATCATGCCCGCCAAAATCGCCAGCCGCGTCATGGATCTTCTCGCCGCCAGCCCCAGCATCGCCACCGTTGACATCACCGGGGGCGCGCCCGAACTGAATCCGAATTTCCGCTGGCTCGTCGAAGAGTCGCAGCGCCTCGGCCGACACGTCATCGACCGCTGCAACCTCACTGTCCTTCTAGAGGATGGGCAGCACGATCTAGCTGAATTTCTTGCAGCGCGCCGGGTCGAGATCATCGCCAGCCTGCCCTGCTACACCCTGGAAAATGTGGACAAGCAGCGCGGCAAGGGTGTCTTCGAAAAAAGCATGGATGCGCTTAGCAAATTAAACAGCCTGGGCTATGGGATGCCCGGCTCAGAATTGCAGCTGAATCTGGTCTACAACCCCGTCGGCCCGTCGCTTCCTCCGCCTCAAGCAAAGCTCGAAGCCGATTACAAACAGCACTTGCGCGAAGGGCACGGCATCGAGTTCCATCATCTGCTGACCATCACCAACATGCCGATTCACCGGTTCGAGGAAGACCTACAACGCCAGGGCAAGCACGACGCCTACATGGAACTCCTCAGGAACAATTTCAATCCTGCCACGCTGCACGGCTTGATGTGCCGCTCGCTCGTCAGCATCGGCTTTGATGGCAAACTCTACGATTGCGATTTCAATCAAATGCTGGACATGGAATTGGAACAACCCGGAAGCGCTGCAACTGTGTGGGACGTCGAAACTTTCACCGGCTGGGCGGGTCGCCGAATCTACACCGCCGGCCATTGCTTCGGCTGCACCGCCGGCGCCGGCTCCAGCTGCACCGGCGCGCTTGCCTAAGCTTTTCTCTGCGACCTCTGCGATACCTCAGTGCGCCTCTCGCATCTGCACCGGCGAAGCCACCAATTTGTCATAAACAATCTTTCCGTCCCCATCCAGCCGCCCGAACGTCAGAACTCCCGTCGGACACATCTGCACGCACGCCGAGCATCGCACGCACTCCGGATCCTCCATCGGCATTCCCTTATTCGCAAAATTCATCACGTCAATTCCCTGATGGCACACCGAAGTGCAGACATTGCACGAAATGCACTTCTTCTTCTCAGGGAAAATTCGATACTTCGAAAATCGCGCATAGATATGCATCAGTGCCGCCAGCGGGCACGCGAACCGACACCACACGCGCCCGCTGAACCAGAAATACGCGGACAATCCAATAATCCCCGCGATCCCGATATCCACCACGTGGTAGTAATTCAGCTCAACGCCCAGCACCGACCACTGGCTCAGCATCCCGGAAAACAGTTGCTCGGTCATGCGCCCAAGCCCCGAGTTCGGCGCCATCCAGCTCACGAATCGGAACGCAGCAATCAGCAGCGCAGCAAACAAAATCACCTGCCCCGTCATATTCAACCGGTTCCAGAACGGCCCGTGCGGCATCTTTTCCCGGTGCGCGTCGCCCATGGTTTCCGCCATGGCTCCGCACGAACAGACCCAGCCGCAATACGCACCCTTGCCCCACCGATAAATAATCAGCGGGATGATCACGAAAGTCTGCACGAACGAAATCCCCAGCCACCACCACAGCGGCTGCGATGTGAACACGTTCCAAATGAACAGCGGCCACGCCAGCACCAACCCGAACGCCCGCCAGTATTCGCGCCCGTGCTCGTAATTCACCGCTGGAAACAGATTGTCCGCGATGGTTTTCATCACGCCGGAGTCGAACAATCCGTTGTGACCCATCAACGGCAACACAATGTAAGGAAGCAAAAATAACGGGATGAACTGAAAGGCCATGAGCGAATATGTCTGCAACCGCACATAAGGCGTGTTGCGCCGCCGGATGCGCCGCAAGCCAAACCCGATGATCAACAGTGTGTACCCCATCGAGTAGTAAAAACCAGGCGACGCCAGATCAATTGTCAGCGTGCCCACCAGCGTCCGCGGATCGGCGGAAGCCGCCGCGATCGAACCGCCTACGGCCTGCAACCAGCCGGGTACGTCAAACGGAAACCAGTGACGCTGCTGGAAGACCTGATTCAAATGGCTGCTGGCCTTCCAGATGTAGAGGAAGCAGCAGAAGGCGAAGAACGCCAGAAAACTGACCCAGGTTTTCGCCGACCATTCACCGCGAATCGGGATTCCAGAGCGCCGAAAAAAATCTAGCGGCGCTTCCCGCCCTAGCATCGTGAACACAACGTCATTCGGGATGGTCTCTGTCTTGCCCGCCGCGTCGCGCAGGGTAGCGGATGCCGGTTCGATCTTCTGCACCGAAGTTTCCATCATCAGCCGCACGGAGCCCGGCGCCTTGTCCCCACGCATGTACGAACTCGCCGCCGTGGTCACCCGCTCAGAGGTGGGACGCTCCACGGCAACATGCGCCCCCGGATCTTTCACCAGCATCTGCAATTTCTCTACGTTCTCCGGCTTCGGCCGCGCAAATTCCTTCTTGCGATAGCTGAGCGTCACCCTGCCGCCGCACGCCGCAACCGCAATCGCCGTTTCCAGCGCCGTGTCGCCGCCACCGACCACCAAAATTTCCTTGCCCGCAAATTCCTTCGGATCAAACAGCCGGTTGTAAACTTTGTCGAGATCCTCCCCAAGACAGCCTAATTTCCGGAAATTCCCGCTGCGCCCGATCGCCACGAGCACGCGATGCGCTCGAGTCGTCTTTCCGTCGGCATGATGCAGCACCAGCAAATTTCCCGAACGCTCCAGTCGCTCGATTCGGGCGGCGACCGGTTCAATCCCAGCCGCCCGCTGTTGCGCCTCCATCTCCTCGACCAGGGCCTCTTTCACGGTAGCGTGAAAGATCAGTCCGCCGTCCAGATCTAATTCCGTGGGATACGTGTAAATCGGTTTCGCTTTTGGAAAATTCACAACCGTGGAAAAAAGCTGTGTCGCCTCATAAACCGCAAAGCGAAGCTGCGCTTTCTTCGCCTCGATGCCCGCCGAGACTCCCGCCACGCCGGCGCCGATTATGGCCAGGTCCAGCACATCGGCTTGCGAAGTGTCGCGCTTCTGGAACTCCGGCTCCTTCAGAATCGCCCGCACTGCCTTCGTAGCGGTCAGCGAAGAAAATTTCAGCAGCGGAATCCCGGAAAGATCTCCGGCAATCCGCACGCCCGGCAGATTGGTGACTCCGTTCTCCCCCGTCACGGGCAATTTTTCAACCGCGCCGGCTGGCCAGCGCGTGTGCAACCACTGGGTGTACGCAGCAATGGGATTGTTCATAGTCTCCCTACAAAATCACGCTGGACTCGCAAATTCAAGCCTTGCGGCAGTTTCGATGCCTCCATTCGACTCCGCAGCCATGGAAAAGTTTCATTCCTCAAAAAAGAAATTGGCTCCATCAGGCCCGTTGAGGCATCCTTTGGGCAGGCTCGTGCATTAACTACGGAGTCCTTGGATCCAGGCTTTGGCCAAGCAACTCGCCATACCTAATGATGGCAGCCGGAAATCTGCAGATTGGGATGGGCAAACCATGAGCACTTGCACGCATTTAAACCACATTCACAAAGTAACTCCGCACACCAAGGGCTGTGAAGAGTGCCTGAAAATGGGAGACACCTGGGTGCATCTCCGCCTGTGCATGGAGTGCGGCCACGTCGGCTGCTGCGACTCCTCCAAAAACAAGCACGCCACCAAGCACTTCCACCGCGCCAAGCACCCCATCATGCGCTCGCTCGAGCCTGGTGAAAACTGGGGCTGGTGCTTCGTCGACGAACTCGAACTCGACTTCTCTTAATCGGCTCGTCTCATTCAGAATCGACAGCCAAATCCAGCTTAGACACCGGCCTGCGCTGCTGGTTCCTCAAGTATGGAATCCAATGCCGAAGTAAACCGCGAAGCGTCGGCCGACGTGAAGCAAAGCGGTGGCCGCAACTTGATCACGTTGTGATGCGGCCCGTCCGTCCCCGCGAGAATGCCTTCTTCTCGCAATCGGTTGACCACGTACGAAGCCTGCCGCGTCGCCGGAGCGCGCGTCTCACGATCTGTCACCAGATCGATCCCCAGGAAAAGTCCCAACCCGCGAACATCCCCCACAAGCGGGTACTTCGCCTGCAAACTCCGCAAATCACGCATCCATTGCGTGCCAACCATCAGCGCATTCTGTTGCAGATTCTCGTCGCGCAATACATCCAGCACAGCCAATCCCGCCGCGCACGCCACGGGATTTCCTCCAAACGTGCTGAAAAATTCCATGCCATTCGCAAACGAAGCCGCAATTTCCCGGGTCGTCACCACCGCGGCGAGAGGAAACGCATTCCCCATCGGCTTCCCGAATACCGCGATGTCCGGCACCACTCCCTGCGCCCCAAATCCCCAAAAGTGCGTGCCCAGTCGCCCGAATCCCACCTGCACTTCATCCGCAATGCACACCGCGCCTTCGGTCCGCACAAATTTATAAACTTCCGCCAGATAATTCGGCGGAAACACAATCTGCCCCGCCACGCTCGGCAGCGTCTCCGCGATGTACGCAGCCACGCGCTGCCCTTTCTTTTTGCAATCGTTCAGGATTTCGCCGACGTGCGCCGCATATTTCTTGCCAATTTCCGGTTCACCGCGCCGGTACGCACCGCGGTAATCATCCGCAATCGGCGCCACATGCACCCACGGCTTGCGCCCCCGCCCTCCCGGCCCATCAAATTTGTATGGGCTGATGTCGATCAGCGCCGAGGTGTGCCCGTGATACGCGTGCTCGAGCACCACAACGTCCTCGCGCCCGGTGTGCGTGCGCGCCAGGCGCAGAGCCAGTTCATTGGCCTCGCTCCCGGAATTCACGAAGTAACACACCCGCAGCGGATCGGGCAGCAACACCGTCAACCGCTCGGCATAACGCAGGATATTGTCGTGCAGATAGCGCGTGTTGGTGTTCAGCAGCGCCGCCTGCTCCTGAATCGCGCGCACTACCCTCGGGTGCGAATGGCCGACCAGCGGCACATTGTTATAAACGTCCAGGTACGCGCGCCCTGCCTCGTCGTAAAGATGCTGCATCGAACCGCGAACAATCTTCAGCGGCTTCTCGTAGGAGAGCGAAAGATTTCCCCCCAGCAGACGCTTGCGCGCCGCCAGCGCTTCCTCAACCGTGAGATCTTTTTTCAAGTCTGCACTCGAGCCATCCGCGGATTTCTTGCCGCCGATCGGAGCTACCTTGCCGACCGACGCACGGAAATATTCCAGCGCCGTGCGCGGGTCGATCGCAGCCAACCGGTCCAGCGCCTCCCACGCCGGAGCTTCGGAGGCCGTAACGTAAGGATCATCGATCACCAGTGACTTGCGGTGCGCGGAATTCACCACGCTCACCGCAAGCCGCGCCCCCATCAGGGCAAAAAAAGCGGCAATCTCCTCCTCCTGCAACGGCAAAATCTGGTGGTAGCCAGCGAGCACCGCAGCGGCCGCGGCCAGCGGATCGTCCTTGTCCAGCACCGCGTACGCCGCCGCAACTGCCGGCTCCCCCACTGTGAATCCCTCATGCATATCCCCAAAATCAATCACGGAGACCACGCGGTTCGTGGTTGGATCAACCAGCGCGTTGTGGTCGTTCGCGTCTCCGTAAATCACACTTCGCCGCAGGAGCGGAAACCGCGGCACCGCTTCCTCTTCAAACAAATTAAGAAATCTCTTCGCCAGGGCCCGTCGCTCCGGGTTCACGATATACCCCAGATAATCGCGCGCCCAGTTGGAACGGGAAAGATCCCACTTCAAGAATCGATGCGCACCTGGATGAGCAAAATCCTTCAACGCTGAATCAATTTCCGCCAGTAGGCTCCCCAGCGAGCCTAGCAGCTCAGGTGTATGCGGCTTCGTCTCCGCCAGCGTCGTCCCCGGTAAATACGAGAGCATCCACACCAGCCGTGAAGATTCATCTTCAAGTGCGACCCGTGCGTATTGCTCACCCCGGACAGTGGGAATCACTCGCGGCAACGCCAGATGCGGAGCCCTGCCAGCAAGATGCGTAAAAGCGCGGCACTGCATGTCCACAAACGATTCTTCCCGCGCCGGGTGCATCATCTTCAGCACGAACGCGCGCGAATCCGCCGTCTGGAGATGGAAATTATCATCGTACTCCCCCGGCAGCACCCGGATCGCAGCCGTCAGGCCGTACACTTCCCGTGCAATGCGTGCGGCCACATGCGCGGTGAGAGGCGCGGCGACTCGAGCTTCTGGCATCATGTGCAAAATTGTAATAGGCAAGTCGCGCTTCGGCAAATCTGGCTGACCGATGCGGTGCTAGTCACAAAGGAACCAATCAGTGATGAATAACTTGCGAATTTCCTGAGCCTTGTCTACTCACCTGTAGTAAGAAATGATACTATTCAAAGTATCGCAAGCCGCGACGCCCAGCGGTTACCCAGGCAAGACAATCACCTGAGCGGCATCGTTTTAATCATTGCACATTCAAGAAAAATGGGGGGAACCATGAATAGTAAATGGGCAACACTCGGACTGGCGGCCTTGCTCGGGCTGGCCGCCGGCTGCAGCAAGGGCGACACCTCGACAAATCCATCCACTGACAGCAGCCAACAGGGCGCAGGCCAATCTGCCGCGTCGCAGCAGCCCGCTCCTCCCCCAGAACCCCCGAAGCCCATCGTCGTTCCTGCGGGCACTCCCATCACTGTGGTGTTGTCCACCACGATCAGTTCGCGCGTCGCCAAGCCGGGCGACGAATTTGAAGCGACTGTGGCCGAACCCGTAATCGTCGAGGGCGAAGTCGCCATCCCCAAGGGGACGCACGTCACGGGAACGGTCGTCAACGCAAAAAAGCAGGGCGCCTTCAAAGGGGAAGCCGATTTGGCAATTCGTTTGACGCGGATTGAGGTTCATCGCAAGGGCTACATGATCGCGTCTAGCGCCTACGGCGGAACACAGAAGGGCAAGGGCAAGCGCACTGCGGTCGTCACTGGCGGCGGCGCTGCGGTTGGCGCGCTGATCGGCGGACTTGCTGGCGGCGGCAAGGGTGCAGCGATTGGGGCCGGCGTCGGTGCGGGAGGCGGACTCGCAGCTTCGGGCGCCACCGGAGGCAAGAACGTGGAATTCCCGGCGGAGTCTCGCATTACGTTCAAACTTACCGAACCCGTCACTATCGAACGTTAGAAAATCCAGTATTGGACATGGGAAAGGTCCCCGATCCGCCGGATCCGGAGGCCTTTCCATTTTCACGCGAGCTTTCGAGTTAATTTCCACTTGCCCAAATCAAGTGGCTGCAGTTTGTGCCCTACCAGCGTTAGGGCATGCGCGAAGTGCAAACGGAATCATCAACAGCGTCGAGCCGAGCGGCAACATAAATCCAAAACGCAGCGAGTGCGTTTGCGACGCCACCACTCCCACCAGCCACGGCACCAGCGAGCTTCCGATTCCTGCCGAACCGAAAAACAGTGCCGCCAGCCAGGTTGCGTCGGCCTTGAAAATTGCCGCCAGCCACGTCACATAAATCGGGTATTGCGGCCCGCAACCAAGACCCGCCAGCAGTGCTCCGGCGTGCAGCATCCCCGGCGTCTGCGCGAATGCGACCAGCGAAACGCCAACCGTTGCCAGCGCCAACCCTCCCACACAGAGGGCCCGCTGCGAAAAGTGTTTCAGCGCGAATGGAACAAGGAAGCGTCCCAGCAGCAAAAATCCGTAAAAAAGAGCGGGCGCGGCTGCCATCCTGGCCGTGGTAATTCCTATCATACGTTTTTCGTCCAACGCCACCCAACCGCCCACGGATATTTCAACCCCAACATAAAGAAAGAACAGCAGCGCCAACGAAATCCACGGCGCAGGCTGTAGTGTCGCGCGCCACACTGCAAACGAGCGTTTCGGCCGTGTCTCCGACGACGAAGCCAGATCCACTTTCTGTGTGAAATGCGCCAGGGCAAGCGCGAGGAAACAAGCGGTGAGCAATCCCGCCAACGCCTGCAAACTGAGATGTCCCAGAAAAAAAGCCACCAGAAACGGACTCGAAACCGCGCCGATTCCCCACGAGAAATTGAGCAAGCTCACCGCCGCCGCCACATTCGAAGACGGCAAATGTGTCGCGCGCAGGTTGATCGTCGGGTTGGCCAGACCGTACCCGAGGCCGTAAATCGCCACGAACACGGTCGAAAAAAACCAGGGGCCAAGGCCGAGACACGCTAATCCCAACGCAAAACACAGATATCCCGCGCTGATTACCTTCGAAAACCCCAGTCGTGGCAGCAGCCAACTGGTCGCTAACGTGCCCAGAAAACTCCCGAAATACTGTGTCGAGAAAAACAGGCCCGCCTGGCCGTCCGTCAAATTCCAGCGATGCGTGAAATAGGGCAGGATCGGACCGAGCATCGTCATGCTGACGCCGATCAGCACGAATCCAAGATGCAGAAACGCCCATTCCGCGCGTGCATCAGGGGGAGCCGCAACTTGCGAGGGAGAAGCAGCAGTGTGATCGGTCATTTGCAGCACGAGCCTAAAGTGTCCCATGCCCCACTAATCCGAACAAGCCACGCGCCTTATCACCCTGCCGGCGCTTACGTTTCCCTAATGTGGGACTCACCTTTTTCTTAGGGTGTTCGGCTACTCTATTCATTGCACCAGGAGCTAAGTATGCGTGACCTTATTTTTGCGATTTGCACGATCGTCTTTTTTGCAGTCAGCATTCTTTACTTGCGCGCTTGCGAGCGCCTGAAGTGACCCGGTAAATCCATGCTTGGAAACATTCTACTTATCGTGATTTCTCTTCTGCTCTGCGGGTATCTTCTGTACGCCCTGCTGAAACCGGAGAAATTCTAATCATGACCGGCAACGGGTGGTTCCAGATCTTTCTTTTTTTCTGCCTCGTGCTGGCGTTGACCAAGCCGCTGGGGAATTTCCTGTATAGCGTCTACGAGCGCAAACCGACTTTCCTCGATCCCGTCTTGCGTCCCATCGAGCGACTGATTTACCGCGTCTGCGGAATCGACGACGCAAAGGAACTGGACTGGAAGGGCTACGGCCTTTCGATGCTTCTCTTCAGCGGAGTCTCGCTCTTCATTCTTTATCTGATCGAGCGCACCCAGCAATGGCTGCCGTGGAATCCGCAGAAGCTCCCCAATCTTGCGCCCGACCTCGCCTGGAACACCGCCGTCTCGTTCACCACCAATACGAACTGGCAGGCCTACCCCCCCGAATCCACCATGAGTTACTTCACTCAAATGGCGGGGCTTGCTTATCACAATTTTACTTCTGCCGCAGTCGGCATGGCTCTCGCCATCGCGGTGATTCGTGGCGTCGCCCGCAAGGAATCCAAAACCATCGGCAATTTCTGGGTGGACACCACGCGCGGCCTGCTCTGGATTCTCTTGCCGCTCTGCGTTGTCGGAGCCCTCGTGCTCGTCTCGCAAGGCGTCGTGCAGAACCTCCGCCCGTACACGCAGGCAAGCCTCGTCGAACCCCAAGTCACCGATAAGCAGGCCGCCGACGGCACGAAATCGCAAGATACCGTCACGACTCAAGTCATCGCCCAGGGCCCCGTCGCCTCTCAGGAGGCCATCAAGATGCTGGGCACCAACGGTGGCGGCTTTTTCAACGCCAACAGCGCCCATCCATTTGAAAATCCTACGCCCCTCACCAATCTTTTCGAGATGCTTATGATCTTCGCCATCCCTTCTGCGCTCACCTACACGCTCGGGCGCATGACCGGCTCGGCAAAACACGGATGGGCCGTCTGGAGCGCCATGGCCGCGCTCTTCCTCGCCGGCGTGATCGTCGCCTACGCCACCGAATCGCGCGGCAATCCCATGCTCAAGGGCGTCAACACCACCGCTTCCGAAACTCAGTCCGGCGGAAACATGGAAGGCAAGGAAGTCCGCTTCGGCATCGCGAATTCCGCGCTCTTCACAACGGTGACCACCGACGCAAGCTGCGGCGCCGTCAACAACGCTCACGATTCGCTGACTCCGATCGCCGGCATGGTTCCATTGATCAACATCATGCTCGGCGAAATCGTGTTCGGCGGGGTTGGGTCCGGCCTTTACGGCATGATCGTTTTCGTCATTCTCGCCGTGTTTATCGCCGGACTGATGGTCGGCCGCACGCCGGAATACCTGGGCAAGAAAATCGAATCCTTTGATGTGAAGATGGCGGTCCTTTCCATCCTGGTCTCCTCGTTAACAATTCTCATCTTCGCCGCCATCGCCATCGTCACCAAAGCCGGTCTCGCCGGAATCAGCAATCCCGGGCCTCACGGTCTTTCGCAGATTCTCTATGCCTACACTTCCAGCGCCGGCAACAACGGTTCCGCCTTCGCCGGCATCAACGCCAACACCCTCTGGTACAACTCCACGTTGGCCGTCGCTATGCTCCTCGGCCGCTTCTTCGCGGTCATTCCCATTCTCGCGATCGCCGGGAATCTTGCCGCAAAAAAGCACGTCCCGGAATCGCTGGGCACGTTTCCCGTCACCGGGCCGCTCTTCACCGTTCTTCTTATTTCCGTGATCGTCATCGTCGGCGCGCTGACTTTCTTCCCGTCCCTCAGCCTCGGGCCGATTCTCGAACATTTGCTGATGAACGCGGGAAAGGCGTTTTGAGGACCCCATGACATCAAATCCCCAGGCGAAAGGAACTTCCTTCGGCGACCGCAAAATCCTGCGCAATGCCATTCGCGACTCTTTCTGGAAACTCGGTCCGCGCTTGATGGTTAAAAATCCGGTCATGTTCGTCGTCGAAGTCGGTGCGGTCATCACCCTCGTTGTTCTCGTTTCCAATCTCGTCCAACACCACGGCGATTTCCGGTTCGGATTGCAGATCACCCTCTGGCTCTGGTTCACGGTCCTCTTTGCAAACTTCGCCGAAGCCATGGCCGAGGGGCGCGGAAAAGCACAGGCCGAAACTCTGCGAAAAGCCCGCGCTGAAACCGAAGCGCGCAAGTTGCATGAGGATGGGACAACGGAGTTGCTGCCAAGTTCCAAGCTTCGTGCAGGCGATGTAGTCGTCGTTGCCGCCTGCGAATTTATTCCTGGCGACGGCGAAGTCATTGAGGGCGTCGCCTCCGTCGACGAGTCCGCGATCACCGGCGAATCCGCGCCAGTCATTCGCGAGTCCGGCGGGGACCGCTCGGCCGTAACCGGCGGCACGCGTGTTCTCTCCGACGAAATCAAGGTGCGCATCACCTCGAACCCCGGCGAGACCTTCCTCGATCGCATGATCAGCCTCGTTGAAGGCGCGTCGCGCCAAAAAACCCCCAACGAGATTGCCCTCAATATTCTTCTTGCCGGGCTAACCATTATTTTTCTTCTGGCTGTCGTGACCCTCCAACCCTTCGCCATCTATTCCGGCGCGCCGCAAAGCGTCTTTGCCCTTATCTCGCTTCTCGTCTGCCTGATCCCGACGACCATCGGCGGCCTCCTCTCCGCCATCGGCATCGCTGGCATGGATCGCCTCATCCAGCGCAACGTCATCGCCATGTCCGGCCGCGCCGTCGAAGCCGCAGGCGACGTGGATGTTCTCCTCTTGGACAAAACCGGCACAATCACTCTCGGTAATCGCGAAGCAACCGCGTTCCACGCCGCACCGGGCGTTACCGACGCCGACCTCGCCAGCGCCGCACAACTCGCCTCCTTCGCCGATGAAACTCCCGAAGGCCGCTCCATCGTCGTCCTCGCCAAGGAAAAGTACGGCCTCCGCGGCCGTGAACTTGCTCCTCACAATCCCGTCTTCATTCCGTTCTCCGCGCAAACCCGCATGTCCGGCGTGGACATGGACGGCCGGGAAATCCGCAAGGGTGCGCCGGAAGCCATCAAGCGCTACATCGCGGAAAAAGGGCAACACGTTCCAGAGGAAGTACAGGCACACGTCGATCGCGTGGCAAAATCCGGTGGCACACCACTTCTCGTCGCCGCAAATTTCCGCGTCTACGGCACCATCGAACTCACCGACATCGTCAAAGGCGGCATCCGCGAACGCTTCGATCACCTCCGCGCGATGGGCATCCGCACCATGATGATCACGGGTGACAATCCCCTGACTGCCGCTGCCATCGCCCGCCAGGCCGGCGTGGACGACTTTCTCGCTGAGGCCAAGCCGGAAGACAAAATGGCGCTCATCCGCCACGAACAAGCTAAGGGAAAGCTCGTCGCCATGACCGGCGACGGCACCAACGACGCTCCCGCGCTCGCGCAAGCCGATGTCGGCGTGGCAATGAACACAGGCACGCAAGCCGCGAAGGAAGCCGGCAACATGGTGGATCTCGATTCCAACCCCACCAAGCTCATCGAAATTGTTGAGATTGGAAAGCAGTTGCTAATCACCCGCGGCGCGCTCACCACTTTCTCAGTGGCCAACGACGTCGCCAAGTATTTCGCCATCATTCCCGCGATGTTTGCCGGCACATTCCCGCTTCTCGGCACGCTCAACGTCATGAAGCTCCGCACCCCGGAATCCGCGATTCTGTCCGCGGTCATTTTCAACGCGCTGATCATCATCGGTCTGATTCCGCTGGCTCTTCGCGGGGTCCGCTATCGTCCGTTGGGTGCCGCCGCGCTGTTGCGCAGAAACATGTTCATCTATGGCTTGGGAGGCGTGATTGCCCCGTTCCTGGGCATCAAGCTGATTGACATTCTTGTTTCGTGGTTGAGGCTGGCGTAGAGGACCTTATGAAGAAAGAACTCATCCTTGCGTTGCGATTCACACTGGTAACTACGGCACTGTTCGGCCTGCTTTACCCTCTCGGCATGACGGGGCTGAGCCAATTGCTCTTTCCCAAACAGGCGGCCGGGAGCCTCATTCAGAAGAACGGCCGAATCATCGGCTCAAAATTAATCGGCCAGTCGTTCACTTCAGAAAAATATTTTCATTCGCGCCCGTCGGCCGCCGGCACCGGCTACGACGCCAGCGCCTCCAGCCCTTCGAATCTTGCGCCCACCAATCAAATTTTGGTGGACCGCGTTAAAGCGGACGTCGCGAAGCTCCAGCAGGAAAATCCCGGCGTCGCCATTCCCGCCGACCTCGTCGCCACTTCCGGCTCCGGCCTCGATCCCGAAATTTCTCCCGCAGCCGCTGACTTCCAGATTCCGCGCGTAGCCGGAGCCCGCGGCCTGAGCGTGGACTCCCTAAAAGCCCTCGTCGCCCGTCACACCAAAGCCCGGACCTTTGGGATCTTCGGTGAGCCCCGCGTAAACGTCCTCGAATTGAACTTGGATCTCGATTCCTTGAAATAACAGTTTCGTCTGCGTCTGCTGTAGGGCGCGTCCGTCGCCCACACTCCCCCTACTTCGACCCTCTCCCTGAACTCTTCGCTGCGGCCTTCGGCGGCTGAAACCGGTAACCCACCCACGGCTCCGTCAAAATAAATTTCGGCTGCGCCGGGTCCTTCTCAATCTTCTTCCGCAACTGGTTGATCACCACGCGCAAATTCTCAGTCTCTTCCCCGTACTCCGGGCCCCACACGGACTGCAACAGCCGCCGGTGCGATACAGGTTTTCCCTGCTGCGCGATCAAATGCTTCAGAACCTCAAACTCCTTCGGCGCCAGGTGCACCTCCTCTCCGCACGCCGTCACTCGCCGCGATTCGAAATCCACCGAAAGTTCCTTGGACTGAAACGCGGGAATCGCCTCGGCGCTCGAATGCCGCCGCAGCGAAGCCCGCACCCGAGCCAGCAACTCTTCAATCCCGAACGGTTTGGTGACGTAATCATCCGCACCCGCGTCCAGCGCCACCACTTTGTCGCGCTCCGCGTTGCGCACCGTCAGCATGATGATCGGCGCCGCCGTGAAGCGCCGCAATTCCCGGCAGGTCTCGATGCCGGACATTCCCGGCAAATTCACATCCAACAGGATCAGATCTGGCTTCACCTTACGCGCCAGCTCCAGCGCCTCTTCCCCGCTCGCCGCTTCCACAAGCTCGTAGCCGCGAAACGCCAGGGTCGAGCGCAGCACGCGCCGAATCTGCGGTTCATCGTCCACCACCAGGATGCTCGCCGAATTCATCGATCTTCTCTCCGCAACGCGACCGGCAACGTAAACGAAAACACCGACCCCGAATTAAGTTGGCTGGTCACGGATATCGATCCGCCGTGCGCCGTCACGATGGCCTTTGCGATCGGCAATCCCATCCCCGTGCCGCGCACCTGATACCGCTGGTCCTTGCCGCGGTAAAACTTGTCGAAGATCAACCCCTGCTCAAAAGGGTCGATCCCCGGTCCGCGGTCCGCCACACTCACCGTCACCATTCCATTCGTCTGCTCCGCCGTGATGGTGATTGGAAATTCCTTCTTCGAATAAAGATTCGCGTTGTCCACCAATTGCACCAGAATATCTTTCGCGAGCTCCAGGTCCGCCCGCACCAGCGGCAGTTCCTCGCCCGCATTGACAATGATTCTTCGATCTCCAAGCGCTTTCTTCAAGTGCCCCAGCGCCGCTTCAACTAGCGTTGAAATCGTCACCGGTTGCAGGTGCAGTTCAAACTCGCCGGATTCGAGCTTCGCCATCTCCGCCGCTTCTTCCACCAGGTGATTCAGCCGGTCGCATTCCTCGTTCACAATGGTCAACAGCTCTTTCAGTTGTTGAGGGTTACGGCCCGTCGAAGCCAGCAAATCGGTTGCCGCCGCCTTTATCGCCGTAAGTGGCGTGCGGAAATCATGCGCGATCGAATCCAGCAGCGCGGACTTCAGTCGCTCGCCCTGGCGCTCTGCCTCCGTTTCGCTCAATTGCTCCACCGCCCGCGCCCGCTCCATGGCGATGGCCACCAGCGAACCAATGGCATCGAGCGTCTGCCGCGAAAGCACCGCTCCGGAAACACCCAGGCTGCCGATCGGCTTCACGCCCAGCCGCACCGGCACGAAATGCAAAAGCCGTGAAGGATCGGAGTTCGTTTCATCCAAAACGTATGCGGCCTTCATCTTCTCCTCATCAATTTGCGCCGCTCCATATCCCGAACGATAAAACTTGTCCTTCTGAGGCACAAAGAGCTCCGCCGCCCCCGCCTCGAAGCACTCCACGATGTGGTTCGGAATCG
>Ga0210402_10000962_pt1 | contig 30802 bp, 29 predicted proteins | sample IncBWC7MmetaG_FD_161055 | JGI IMG/M metagenome (GOLD analysis project Ga0210402, IMG submission 161055) | Forest soil microbial communities from Barre Woods Harvard Forest LTER site, Petersham, Massachusetts, United States - Inc-BW-C-7-M | ecosystem: Environmental > Terrestrial > Soil >...
TTCTTGATAAAGCGGCGGAAGACGGTGTCGGTGACCCCGGCCATGGGCGCAAGCACGGTGGCCGGAGCGATGCGAACGTTCCCAATCTTCAGGACCGCAGGAAACAGTGTGGGGACGGGCGACTCGCCCGTCCGAGCCAGCGCTCGATCCGTGTTGTCCCAGAACTTTTGCACAGTCTGATTTTACGTTCTTTTCGTGGCAAGGTCAGGGCAAAGATAATCCTGGCAAAGACGAAGGGTAAAGACAGTGAGCGAGGTGTCAAAGAGTAAAGCCTCCCGCCAGGGGAGGCTTTCAGGAATGTGCGTTTCTCCGCGGCACTTATCGCTTGGAAGTCGTCTCGGACTGCTTGGCGGCTGCTTCAGCCTTTCCGGCATCGCTCTTCGCGTACTTGCGGCGGAAGCGCTCGATGCGGCCGGCCGTGTCCATGAGCTTCTGCTTGCCGGTAAAGAAAGGATGGCAAGCGGCACAAATTTCTACGCCGATGTCGCCCTTGTGCGTGGAGCGGGTGACAAATGCGTTACCGCAGGCGCAATGGACCCGAATTTCGTTGTAGCTGGGATGAATGGCTGCTTTCATGTCAGTTCCTAACCTCGATTCAGACATTTGATTCTACCGGAGTTAGGAAAGATTCAGCAACCCAGGTATCAGGTCCAGTCAGATCCCAAGGTCTCAGAAAAAGCCTCGCATCCGAACCCTGACGCCTGAGACCTGCCCCTAAAAGCACAACGGCAGGACCGACCTCCTGCCGTCTCGCTCTCCTGCAAAAAATCTGGCCCCTACTTACCTTTATTAACCACTTTCTTAAGTTCGTTTCCGGGAGTGAATTTGGCGACTCTACGGGCAGCGATCTTGATGGTTGCACCCGTCTGCGGGTTTCGGCCATTGCGGGCCTTGCGCTGCGAGACGGAAAACGTGCCGAACCCAATCAAGGCAACCCGGTCCCCTTTTCGAAGGGCAGCCGTAACGCTGTCCACGGTGGTGTCGATCGCGGTCGTGGCCTGCGCCTTTGAAATACTACAGGCTCCGGCGATCCGGTCAACCAGATCAGCTTTATTCATGCTTTCTCCTGACACTATTCGTTTCGGTTCCCGCGCCTTCAGCCGGGAGGGAAAGCTCAAGGCGCGAGCCCCGGCGATGGCCATTCTCGCTCATGCCGTGGGATTGTCAATGGGAAACACGTGCCAGTTGCCGCTTTTGACACCTAAGGCGAACCGCTGTGGCGTGATTGGAGAATGAGACGAAAGTGCTAAGCGCTTCGCTTCTGATCTGCGGTTTTGCGAGCGGGCGATTTGCGATCAACGATTCTGCGATCAGATTCTACGATCAGCCGATCGGCAGTTTTCCCCGGTTCTCCACGATTCTCCACAATCCGCCGCCGCTCTCCACAGGATGTGCACAGAGAGGAAACGCTTTCGAGTTGCGGCGCAGGCGGGTTCGGGTGCAGAGTGTGATTACAGACAATTATGAAAACTGCAGCCGAAGTTTGCCCCCTGTGCGCGGGCTCGGGATGGAAGCCGGTTCCGGGAGCGCCGGAGCGCGGCGTCACACGCTGCGATTGCCAGTTGCGGGCGCGCGGCGGTGCCATGATCCGAGCGGCGCGCATTCCGAAGCGATATGAGCATTGCGAACTGTCGAACTTTACGACGGATTTCCCGGGAGCCGATCGCTCGATTGCGCTCGCCCAGATCGGCGCGTCGCGCTTCGTGCAGGAGTTCGATCCGCGAGACGGCACCGGGCTGCTGCTGGTCGGTGGAATCGGGACCGGCAAAACCCATCTCGGGGTCGGCATTCTGAAGGAACTGATTGCAGCCAGAGGAAGCGCCTGCCTTTTTTGCGACTATCGCGACCTGCTGAAACAGATTCAGAACTCCTACAACGATTCCGTCAAGGCGACCGAGCTTCAGGTGCTCCGGCCGGTGTTTGAAGCCGAGGTGCTGTTGCTCGATGAACTGGGCGCCGTGAAACCGAGTGAATGGGTGTGGGACACCGTCAGCCTGATCCTCAACACGCGCTATAACGACAATCGCACCACGATTATCACCACGAATTTTGCCGACGAGCCGGCTGCGGGCGCCGCTGGGTCGCTGTCGTTGTCGCCGACGCGGGCGGCCACTCGCGAAGAAACTCTCGGCGACCGCATCGGCGAGCGCATGCGTTCCCGCCTCCACGAGATGTGCCGCATTGTGAAAATGGACGGGCCCGACTTCCGCCGGAAGTTTAAGAGCGCAAGCTTCGGATAGACCGACTCGCGCAACCTGGCCTCCCGGTGTTCCCCTCTGTGACCCTGCGGCCTCTGTGGCTGAGAACCACAGCGGGTCACCACCCCCGACGTCCCGCAATCCCGTTTTCAGCGAGGGACAGCGAATCCGAATTAGAATCGGCGAGTGCTGACCGAGCGCCTCCAATTCCGCCCCGAGGCTGACGCCGAGGTCTTCTCCGCCGTAGCCGCTGCCCCGGCTGTGTTTGTTTTGCGCGGCGAGGATCGAAGCTCCGAGCCCTACGTCAGCAAGACCGCCAACCTTCAACGCCGGCTGCAACGACTGCTTTCCGCTCCGGAGGAGCATACGAAGCGCCTCAACCTGCGCCATCGCGTCCGCTCGATCGAGTACACTCTGACCGGCTCCGATTTCGAATCCGGATTCCTCCTCTATCAAATCCTGCGCGCCGCCTTTCCCAAGACCTACTCGAATCGCCTGCGGCTGCGGTTTGCTCCGCTGGTGAAGCTGCACCTGGAAAACGAATTCCCCCGGGCTTCGATCACGACGCGTCTCGGACCGATGTCGGGAAAGAACCTGTACTACGGGCCGTTTGCTTCGCGCGTAGCGGCGGAGAAGTTTATGAATGACGCGCTCGACTTCTTCAACATGCGGCGCTGCGTGGACGACCTCCACCCCGATCCGAGATTTCCCGGCTGCATTTATTCCGAAATGAAGATGTGTCTGGCGCCCTGCTTTCGCGGCTGCACCGACGACGAGTACCGTGCGGAAGTCGTGCGGGTCGAGGATTTTCTGGACTCGCGCGGCGAATCGCTGAAACGGCAGATGGCAGCAGAGCGCGATGATGCCTCGGCGAAAATGGCATTCGAACGAGCCGCGGCCATTCACGCGCGCCTCGACAAACTCACTCCCGTGCTCCAGCAGTTGCCCGAGTTCGTCCGCCGGATTGACCAGTCGCACGCCGTAATCGTGCAGAAGTCCCAGCAGCCGGAGAGCGTCGCATTGTTCCGCGTCGACGGTGGCGCGCTCGCAGGGCCGCTGGAGTTTCCGATTTCCGATACCGAGCACACCAAGTCCCAATCATTGGAAGCCCGCATCCAGGCCGCGCGGGCGGTATTCCCTGCGGCCAGACCTGCCAGCGCGATCGAGCGCATGGAGCACCTCGCGATCCTCAGGCGCTGGTGCTATCGCGGAACCCGCGCGGGCGAAATCTTCTTTGCCGATGCCAAAGGAGAGCTGCCGATGCGCCGCCTGGTGCGGGGCATCGGACGAGTGTATCGGGGAGAAGCGCCAGAGACCGCATCGCTTGCAACGCTGGCGGCCCCGGTCCAAATTCACCAGCAGGGGGAATCATGAAGAAGAACGGCTCCAGCAAAAAGCGCACTCCGAAGACAGTCAGGCCATCCGATCGGCGGGACAAATCCCTCCGCGACCATCTGCTCTACTTGCTAAAGGGCGGCGGAGCGCACATCAGCTTCGACGACGCCATGGGTGAGTGGACCTTCGAACTCGCCGGCGTCAAAGTCGCGAACTTCCCTCACACCGCCTGGATGCTCGTCGAGCACTTGCGCCTCGCCCAGTGGGATATCCTGGACTTCAGCCGCGACTCGAAGCATGTCTCTCCGCCATGGCCCGAACGATACTGGCCTGCGTCAGCGACGCCGCCAGACGAGAAGGCGTGGACCGCGAGTAGGTCCGCGTTCAAGAAGGACCTGCGCACGATGGAGCGGCTCGTCTCCGACCGAAGAATCGATCTCTACGCCCCGATCCCCTGGGGCGATGGCCAAACAATTTTGCGCGAGGCGCTGCTGCTGGCCGACCACAACGCGTATCACCTCGGGCAACTCGTGATGCTGAGGAAAAGCATTGGAGAGTGAGCTTTTCCCCTGTGCACCTCTGTGCTCGGTGCGGTTCCGGTCTTTTTTAACCACCTGAAGCACCGAGGTGCACGCAAGATCGAATGCGATGGCGCCGTCTTCCACCACCATCTGCGCGCCGTCGAGAGAGTCGGAGAGCATCTGGCGGAGCGAGTCTGTGGTCATACATCAGGAGTATTCCTCCCGCCAGCCCCCGGGTCAGTGATCGCTGGAGGGAGAACTTGTTTGGTTTCGCCCCGGCGCGCGCTCACTTCCGTAATCTCGCTGCCGATCCAGACGTTCCGCTCATGGGATAATGAAGGTAGCAGTCCATGATCGAAGTGGGATTCGTATCCGGGCATGCCTGGATGGGCCTCGGAAAGGCGCCCGGTTTTGTATCAGGCTGTTTCGAATCAGGCTATCGCTTTCGCGATAGCGCAATTTTTCGCAATCAGACGCCCCTTTCGGGGCTGGGTTTCACCGCACTCGATTACGCGCTGCGAGTCATTTCGAAAGCCACGAGCATCCAACTATGGTGACTGCTACTCAGGAACGCTTCTTCTTTGAGCACTACGGCCTTACGAATCATGACCTTGAGATTTATCTGACCGCGGCCCTCTCAGCGGGCGGTGACTACGCCGACCTCTATTTCGAATACCTGACCTCCACCTCACTGATGGTGGATGAGTCGCTGGTGAAGTCCGCCTCACAGGGAATTTCGGCGGGCTGCGGCGTCCGTGTCGTTTCCGGCGAGCGCACCGGCTATGCCTACACCGACGATCTCTCGCCGCAACGGATTCTGCATGCTGCGCGCACCGCTGCCCTGATCGCGAGCGCCCCGTCGAAGACGACGGTCGCCGGATTTCAGCAGAAGCCGGCCCGCAGCTTGTACCCTGTAGCATTGCCTTCGGTGGACGCCGACATTACCGCCAAGGTTGAACTGCTGATGCGCGCCGATCGCACCGCCCGCGGATATGATCCGCGGATCAAGGAAGTACGCGCCAGCTATGCCGACGAATTGAGAACCATCCTGGTGGCCGGCTCCGACGGCACCTTTGCGGAAGACTCGCAGCCGCTGGCGCGCACCAACGTTTCCTGCATCGCAAAGTCAAAGACGGATGGGAGTTCGGGACGCGGCAGCTCAGGCGGCGGCGGCCGGGTGGCGCTTGACTTCTTCTTTGGCGACAAGACTCCCGAGTTTTTTGCGAAAGAGGCCGCGCGTCAGGCAATTCTGCAACTCGACGCGCGCGAAGCTCCGGCCGGTGACATGGAAGTCGTGCTCGGTCCGGGATGGCCCGGCGTTCTGCTGCACGAGGCGGTGGGCCACGGCTTGGAGGCCGACTTCAATCGCAAAAAGACGTCGGCATTCGCCGGGCTGATCGGCAAACGAGTGGCCAGTGAAAAGTGCACGGTGGTCGATAACGGCACCATGCCATGGCGCCGCGGCTCCTTGAACGTGGATGATGAAGGCCAGCCGACGCAGGAAACGGTGCTGATCGAGAATGGGATTCTGAAGGGATATCTCAGCGACAAACTTTCTTCGAAGTTGATGGGCCTCGCCGACACCGGCAACGGACGCCGCGAGAGTTATGAACACATTCCGATGCCGCGCATGACGAACACGTACATGTTGGCGGGCGAGGACGATCCCGGAGATATTATTCGTTCGGTGAAGAATGGCGTTTACGCGGTGAACTTCGGCGGCGGACAGGTCGACATCACCAACGGCAAATTTGTTTTCTCGGCGTCGGAAGCCTATCTCATTGAAGATGGAAAGATCACCGCCCCGATCAAGGGCGCAACCCTGATCGGCAACGGACCCGATGTGCTGACGCGGGTTTCGATGGTCGGCAACGATTTGAAACTCGATGAAGGCGTCGGCACCTGCGGCAAAGATGGACAGGCCGTTCCAGTTGGAGTCGGCATCCCGACGATTAAAATCGATCGTATGACCGTCGGCGGCACCGCAAAGCGCGAAACCGGCGGATTCATGCAGTAACGACATCTTGACCACCGAGTGCCGGAGTCACGGAGAAAAGCAAAAGAACAAAGTGTTCGTTTTCCCTGTGTGTCCCTGTGTCCCCGATTCCCTGGGTGGTAGATTTTGACGCTTCAATGACAACAACTCTGGAAACTCATACCTCGAAGCTCGACACCGGTCTGCAGGAGATCGCCACGGACGTCGTCAGCCGCGCGATGAAAGGCGGCGCTACGGCCGCCGAGTGCGTCGTCCGCGAAGGCGACGAATTTTCGACCGTAGTGCGCCTCGGCCAAGTCGAAACCCTGAAAGAATCAGGCTCGCGCGCCATCGGCGTTCGCGTCTTCTTCGGACAGCGCGCAGCCAGCACCTATTCCAGCGATTTCTCCGCTGCCGGCATCGAGCGCATGTTGAAATCAGCGCTCGAACTGGCGAGGATTACTTCCGAAGACCCGCACGCGGGAATTCCCGAAGCCGGCAAGTTCGGATCGCTGTCCGGCGACCTCCATCTTTATCACGAGGACGTTTACTCGTTGCCCGGCCCCGAGCGCATCGATTACGCGCGCCGAGCCGAAAAGGCCGCGCTCGATGCCGACCCTCGCATCAAGAACTCCGAGGGCGGATCGTTCGACGCCGCCACCGGCAAAAAGGTTCTGGCGAATTCTCACGGCTTTGTTGGCGAATACCGGCGGTCGTACTGCTCAGTCGCGGCGGTGCCCATCGCCGAGGACGCGAACGGCGGCATGCAGCGCGACTACTGGTATTCGGTTGCGCGCAGCCTCGCCAAGCTAGACTCGGCCGAGCAGGTCGGAAAAGAAGCCGCCCGCCGCACGCTGCGACGCCTGGGCGCGCGCAAGGCGAAGACCTCGCACGTCCCGGTGGTGCTCGACCCGATGGTCGCAGGCTCCATGCTCGAGCACATTTTCGAGGGCGTGAATGGCGACTCCGTCTATCGCGGAGCCTCGTTCCTGGCCGGCAAACTAGGCGAAAAAATTGCCGGGCCGAACGTCGCTGTAATCGATGACGGCACGATGCCCGGCGGCTTCGGCACCACCCCCTTCGATGGCGAAGGCATTCCCACCCGCCGCACGGTAGTGATCGAGAACGGAATTCTGAAGTCGTATCTGCTGAATACCTACACGGCGAAGAAGTTGGGCCTGGAGACCACCGCCAACGCCTCCCGCGGACTCGCCGGCACCCCCGGCATCGGACCGGGAAATTACTTCCTCGAACCGGGACCGAAAACGCCGAACCAGATTATCGCGGAGATCAAAGACGGCCTCTACGTAACCGAGTTTCTAGGTCACGGCGCCAACTTAGTAACCGGCGATTACTCTCGCGGAGCCTCCGGCATGTGGATCGTCAATGGCGAACTCGCCTATCCCGTAGAAGAGATCACGGTAGCCGGTAATCTCAAAGACATGTTCAACAATATCTCCGAGATCGGCAGCGACCTGGAATTCCGCGGCAGCGTGGCCTCGCCCACAATCCGCATCGACGGCCTGACCGTAGGCGGAGAGTAAGAGAGTTCGTGTGGGGACGGGCGCCTCCGCCCGTCCAAGCAAAGCTCCGCTCGCGTAGGGACAGCCCGGCTCGCGTTCCCGTCGCCGTCACCAAACGAGCGTTGTGACCGAGTCAGCATCCAAGGTCAAGTTCAGCGCTTGGCCCCCCACCTGACACTCAACCTCCCGTCCCTCGCCTTGGTTCGTGACGACAAGAACGCGGCTGTCATCCGGATTCTCCAAGGCCACATGATCGATACCGCGCAAATCCCCGCGAGAAGCAATCACTTGCGCGCCCCGCTGGATCGCCTTGGAAAAATGAGCGAAGGCCCAATATTGTCCGCTCCGTGTAAATTCGTGGGTCTTGGAGTCAACCGTCACTACTCCACCGCATGGGAAGGGGCCAATGTTTGGCGTTCCCTTTTCATCCAAGACTAGGTTCCATCCGACGACGCACTGCGCCCAGTTCCGCAGCACTTCGCTGAACGTGTGCGACCATTTTGCCCAATCCGTCTTGTAGTCGGGGCTGGTGTAATCTGGTCCACCTTCTGTCCAGTAAGCGTTCTTGGAGGGGAAGGCCTCATGGACTCGCGTCATCGCGTCCGGAGTGCCGTAGTAGCCATGCCATGCGATTCCATCCACGTATTTGCTGACATCAGGATCGCTCAATTCAGCGATCGCTCTGCCCCAAAGATTGTAGTTGTGGTCGAGTACCCAAATCCTGGTGTCGAGAGATGCTTTCTCGAATGCAGGCCCCAGAAACTTCTTCACGAATTCAATCTCGTATTCCTGTCCCCACAAAGCCGCCGGCATTTTTCCGTTCTGATCCGTGTCGACTTCGTTCTGCACGGTGACCGCATTGATTTTCACGCCTTCTGCGGAATAACCTTCGAGAAACTTCACGAAGTATTCCGCATACGAAGCGAAGTATTCCTTTCGCATGGACCCGCCCAGCATGGAACCTCCGGCTTTCATCCATCCGGGAGGACTCCACGGCGAGGAGAAAAGATACAGGTCTGGGTTTACGCCGCGCGCCGCGCGCAGCGTAGGCAAGATATATCCGCGGTCATGTTCAATGCTGAACTTCTTCAGGTCCGGGTCCGGCTCCGGGCTGTCGTCAAAGCTGTAGGCACGGGTCGAATAGTCGCTGGCCCCAATGCAAGTGCGGCAAACCGACAGCCGCAGGCCCGCAGGTCCGAAGAATTCGGAAAGCAGCGCTTGCCGCTCCTGGTCTTTAAGTTTCCGAAACCAGTAGCAGGATGCATCGGTGAAGGCGGCGCCAAAACCGAGGATCTTCTGGTAGCGCACCGAGGGATCGAGTTGAATGCCTCCCGCAGTGCTGGTGGTCGCGGCATGCCACTGCGGTGCTTTGATCCGCTCGAATTTGCGGTCCTTCGACGTCGTCCAGCCCTGTACGCTGGTTGCGGGTGCGGCCGAAAACAATGAACTCCTGAATGCTGCTAGGGAAGCGGTCGCGGCGGCGGCTTGCAAAAACTTTCGGCGAGTGCTCGATAGCATTTTGTCTCCTCTTGTCTCCTCATTGTGGTTTCAAAAATATCGCGCTGTGCAGGGTAGGAAGAGCGATCCACAGTACCCTCCAGTTTTCCCTGTGCGTCCCCTGTGCCTCCGTGGCAGATTCTGACGTTTCAATGACAGCGGTCCCGGACAACGCAATATCCTACGAAAGCTTCCGCAGCACCTCCAGCACCTCCTCAATCTCCGGCAGTTGGTCAATCGGATAAACTTTCGCAAACGCGATCTTCCCCTCTTTATCCACGACAAACACTGCACGCTCGCTGATGCCCACAACTGGTGGGCCTTCGCGCAAAATACCAAACTTGCGTGTCACCTCAGCATGCGGATAGAAATCCGAGCAAAGAGGAACCTCGACGGAGCCAAGTTCGTTCTGCCGCCAGGCGATGTGGCTCGGGATCGAATCTACGCTGATGTCCAGGACCTGGGCATTGAGCGCCGCGAACTCTTTCTTTCTCGAGTCGAGCTCCGGCACCTGCGCCGCTCAAGTAGGCGTCCAGTCCAAAGGATGAAAGGCCACGACCAGGTTCTGCCGCCCGCGATAGTCACGCGAGCGCATCATAATCCTGCAATCGCCGGCGATTGCAGGAAGTTCAAAATCCGGTGACACATCGCCGACCTTCAGGGCCATGTCGTTCTCCGATCCGACCAATTGTAATTGAGTCCGCAGAGGCGGAGATCTCTCATAGTCCGTGGCAGTGTCCGTGGCAGGGTCCGTGGCAGGGTCCGTGGCAAAATCCATCGTGATCTCGAAAGGCGAATCTTCGGAGATACAGCGTTCTCTGTAGGAACACATTCCATGACAGCCTCCCGAATGTTCTCGGCGTCGAAACTGCATTGTTTCGTATCCGGCTGACAAATAAGGCCACTGCCTTTGGCACGGCTTTTGCTTCGACCTTGAACAGTGCCGGAGGAGTCTCATGTTGTCCATCCATGTTGAGAACTTGAGCGACCTCGCCATCATCGAATGCAAGGGCAGAATCGTCGGCAGCGAATCTGTTTTCAAACTTCGCGATGTGGTACGAGCGCAAACCGCCGCCAGCGTCATCGCACTGGATCTTTCGGCCGTGCAAGCGATCGGCGGCGGGGGCTTGGGAATGCTAGCGTTTCTCGATCGCTGGGCAAGCGACCACGAGATTCAATTCAAGCTGTTCAGCCCCTCCAGATCAGTGGTCGACGGCTTGATGCATAGCCGCTTGCTGCCGAACTTAGAGGTTGCAACCCTCCACGAAATGATGGACATCCTGGCCCAGGCTGACAGCCGGTACGAGCTCGCGGCTTGAGCTCTGATTTGCAACTTTCTAGAGCCTCATTCATCATCAAGTTATGCGTATTCGAATGGGGAAGTGGCCGCTTTTTTTCGCCGCGATTCTTTTTTGGGTTGCTCGCATTCATGCCCAAGCCGACCTGATCGCGGACGTCCGCGCCCAACTGGCGCAGAACTCTTTTCCCACAGCTCTGTCGGAACTCAAGAACTATAAGAGTCAGCATGGCGTCACTCCGGAATATCTCGAAGCCCTGTCGTGGATGGCGCGCGGTGCCGCCTCGACCAAGCAGTGGGACCAAGCCACAGCCTACGCCAGCGAGACGCGCCGTCTCTCTGAACAACAACTGACAAAGCGCAAACTGGACTCCGACCCGCACTTGCCCGTCGCCCTGGGCGCCGCTTACGAAGTTCTCGCCCAGGCACTCGCGGAAAAAGGGCGGCACGCCGAAGCCATCCGCCTGCTGCGCTCGGCTTTGGCGCGCTATGGAAATACCTCCATTCGGGCGCGCCTCCAGAAGAACCTCAACCTGCTGGCTCTGGTCGGTCAACCCGCGCCGCCCTTACAAGGAACCCAGTATCTCGGACCAAAGCCTCCAACTCCGGCGGCGCTGAAAGGTTCGCCAGTTCTATTGTTCTTCTGGGCGCATTGGTGTGTGGACTGCAAAGCCGAAGTCTCCATCATCGCCCGCCTGCGCCAGGAGTTCGCTCCCGCGGGCCTGGTCGTCATCGGTCCAACCCAACTCTACGGCTACGCAGCCCAAGGAGCCGACGCAACCCCCGAACAGGAGCGCACCTATATCGAGTCTGTCCGCACCAGATATTATGCCAGCCTGAAGGACATGCCCGTGCCATTGAGCAGACAGAACTTCAACGCCTACGGGGCAAGCACGACGCCGACGCTGGTCGTCCTGAATCGCGCCGGCCAAGTAGCGATGTATCATCCCGGAGCGCTTTCCTACAACGAACTACGCAGCGCTGTCGAGAAAGCGGTAGCCCGCTAGCTGCTGGTGTGGAGACGTGTCCGGGTGCAGATGGGCGCCTCACCCGTCCAAGCCGAGCGCAGCTTGGCCGCGTTCTCGCCGCCGCAAGCTAAAGCGTCGCAGCCTGCTCCCGCCGCCGCCCCTGAATCTCAATATAAACATTGATCAGCGAGACTGCAGCCGGAGTCACTCCGGGAATGCGCGAAGCCTGTCCTATCGTCTGCGGAATAACCTTCCCAAGCTTCTCCTGCATTTCGCGCGACAACCCGCTGACCGCCCGGTAATCGAACCAATCCGGAATCCGCCGCTGCTCGGCCTTCTTCAGCCGATCGATGGCACGCTGCTGCTGGTCAAGATATCCGGCATACTTAATCTCAGTTTCGACAGACTTCAGCTCGTTGCGGATTTCAGACGACGAGTCTCTTTCAAAAAAACGCGGCATCAGCTCCCTAAGAACCGCCGACAGTTGCTCGATCGTAATCTCCGGCCGCCGAAGCAGTTGCGCCAAAGGCTGCCCCACAGCAGAAGCGAGATCGATCGGAACGGAACGCGTAGGGGCAGGCGCCCCCGGCTGTCCGGCGGAGCGAAGCTCGACAGCAATCTCCTGCGCGATCGCCCCCGTCACCTTCGCCCTCTCCAGCACCAACTTCACTTCCTCCAGGCGCCGCTGCTTCGCCTCAAACTCCGCCCACGCTTCGTCCGAGATCAGCCCCACCCGCCGTCCGTGCGGAGTAAGCCGTCGGTCGGCATTATCAATCCGCAGGTGCAACCGAAATTCCGCCCGCGAAGTAAACATCCGATAAGGCTCGTTGGTCCCTTTCGAAATCAGATCGTCAATAAGAATCGCCGTGTACCCTTCGGTGCGATCCAGCACCAGCGGAGGCTCCTTCTTCACCTTGAGCGCCGCGTTAATCCCGGCCATGATTCCCTGGCACGCCGCTTCTTCGTACCCCGACGTCCCGTTGATCTGCCCGGCGAGAAACAGTCCCGCAATTTTCTTCGTTTCCAGCGTGCGATTCAGTTCTGTCGGATCGATCGAGTCGTACTCAATGGCGTACCCGGGCCGCATCATCTCGGCCGTTTCGAGCCCCGGAATCGACTTGAGCATCGCCCGCTGCACATCGATCGGCAGCGAAGTGCTCATGCCGTTGACATAGATCTCGTGCGTGTTCAGGCCCTCGGGTTCCAAGAAAAGTTGGTGCGTCAGCTTGTCGGGGAACTTGACGATCTTGTCTTCAATCGAAGGACAATACCGCGGCCCCGTCGATTGAATCTGCCCGCTGTACATCGGCGAGCGATGGACGTTCTCGCGAATAATGCGATGGGTCTCGTCCGTCGTAAAGGCGATGTAGCAAGGCACCTGCGAGTCGTGATGCGCCACGCGCCGGGTGCGAAAACTGAACGGAGTCGGATCCAAATCGCCCGGCTGCCGCTCAAAGCGCGACCAGTCAATCGTTCGCCCGTCAAGCCGCGGAGGCGTTCCCGTCTTAAGCCGGCATCCCCGCAGCCCAAGCTTCTTCAGAGCTTCGCCCAGCAGGACCGCCGCCGCTTCTCCCGAACGTCCCGCCGGATACTGCTGCTCCCCACAATGAATCAGCCCATTCAGAAAAGTCCCGGTAGTGATGATGACCGCTTCGGCCGAAACGCGCCGCCCATCGCGAAGCAAGACGCCGCGGATCGAGTTCTCGGTTCTCAGTTCGCGGTTCTCACTGCTACCAACCGCATTGTCATCCTGACCCTGAGCCTGCCGAAGGGGAAGGACCTGATTTGGCTGAGCGCGGAATGCTGAATGCTGAGTGCTGCCCACAATCACATCCGACACTTCCGCCTGCTTGATCTTCAAATTCGCCTGCGACTCGAGTATTTCGCGCATCTTCAATCGATAGGCCTGCTTGTCGCACTGCGCCCGCGGCGACCAGACGGCGGGTCCGCGAGAGGTGTTGAGCAGGCGAAATTGGATTCCGACCGCATCCGTAATTTCGCCCATGATGCCGCCAAGCGCATCCACTTCCCGCACCAGGTGTCCCTTAGCGATGCCGCCGATGGCTGGGTTACACGACATCTGCGCGATCAAATCGACGTTCAAGGTATAAAGCGCGGTCTTCAGCCCCATGCGTGCAGCCGCCATCGCGGCTTCGCATCCGGCATGGCCTGCCCCCACCACCACGACTTCGAAATGTTCGTCAAACGGCTGCATGTGCGCTTATTCAGGATCCAAGGTAGAAAAAGATCGGGAATACTGCCTCGTTTTGATTGTAACAACGTTCTTCGCCCGGATGACGTTTGTGGTTCCTTGCGCAAAGAAAATCCAACTGCACAAGCGAGCGCCTGGCGGGCCGCTGAAGAGCTCGGGCTTCGTATCAGGACATCGCTTAAGAGATGTCGTCAGATCCTGGACCGCAGCCGCCCCTTTCGGGGCCGCGCTTCAAATACAAACTTTTCTCGAGCCGACGTGGGATCAATGCCGCGCGGGAGGACCCGAACATGCCCAGTTTCCCCCGCCCCGGAGTGGTCGAGCGCAGAAAGAGTCATCGACAGCAGGGCGTTCGAACGCGCGCTAGAACAGAATCTGGAAGAGGTCATGCGGCCGGCAAAGAGAATCGCTCGGAAGATCGAGCAGCCGTCCGATTTGTGGGTTGGAACGTTATCGAACCGAGCGCCGCAAGGAAATCGACAGCCGGGTACGGCTATCGCAATTCCGTCCTCCTCAGCGTCCGGAATCCCGGTCGTCCTGGCGTTACTTCCGACAATTGAGGTACCGACCTGAATGTTATATGGTGCGAGTTCGGGAGAGTCGCGCGTGGTCCATCATCGGGAAGCAGGTCGCCACATGGACGCCCAATCGGCCGGACACACCCATGTCCGAAGGGTGAGGCATCCACCCAGGGAGGCTAGGCGCTAATGGCTCCCATTCTTCTCTGGCTCATCCTGGTTCTTTGCCTGTTGATCTCAGCGGTCAAGTACCTGATGGGAATGATTCTGAAGTTCTCTTTCGCCAGCACAAAAGTCCAAAAGGATTACGCGTATCAGCCCACCGTGAGCGTGCTGATGCCCTGCTACAACGAAGGCAGGACGGTCTACGAGACGATTGAGAGCATCGGCAAGAGCAACTATCCAAACCACAAATTTGAGGTGATCGCGCAGGATGACTGTTCCGTCGACGACAGCTACGACTGGATGCTCAAAGCCCAGCACGATTTCACCAACATCCGCGTGCGGACGGGGCGGAATGAAGTCAACAGCGGAAAGGCCCGTTCCGTCTGCAATGCGCTGCAGCACTCAACGGCGGAGATCATCATTTCCATCGATTCTGATTGCATCTTCCATCCGGACGCGATTCGGGAGCTGACCGCATGCTTCGCGGAGCCGGGCATCGGGTCGGTGGGCGGCAGGGTGGGAGTCCGAAACCCGAACGACAGTGTGATCACCGCTATCCAGACTGTCGTTTACTATTCTGCATTCCAGCTTTACAAGATTCCCGAGAATTGGACCCGTAGCATCTGCTGCATCAGCGGATGCCTTTTCGCCATCCGGCGCGAGTTATTGTTGGAGATCGAGCCGGCCATCCGCGCCCGCAACTGGTTCGGAATTCCAGTGAATCAAGGCGAAGACCGGTTCCTGACCCATCAGACGCTTCTGCGAGGTTACGGGACTTACATCAACAATGACGCCCTCTGCTGGACCAAGGTGCCGAACACATTGCCGGTGCTGTTCAAACAGCAACTCCGCTGGCGGCGCAGCATCGTGCGCGACTTCTTCTTCACTCTGAGAACCCTGCCGCAGCATGTCTGGAAACTGCACCCCAACACGGTATTCACGCTCGTACTCACTCCTCTGGGCGCAGTGGTTGGGTTCTTGGTCGTCATCACCATGCTCACTTCGGACCCTTTGGCCTGGGCGGGGCCGGTCCCATTGATCACGGCGCTTGGAGTTGGAGCTGTTCTTACCTGGGCGATCAAGAAATATAGTGCGAAAGAGGCCGTGACCCATCCTCTGGCCTTTGGCGCTTACGTAGCCTGGTCGCTCGTCAGCAGCTTGTTTCTCACGCCTCTCGCTCTGTGCACGATGGATTCCGCAGACTGGGGCACACGAACCAAACCACATGAGGTGCACCTTGGCAACACCAACCGTTAATACCCCGGCTTCCGAAACTAGAGAGGATCCCCCGGCTTCGGAAAACAAGAACATTCCGGTCAAGCAGTCGCTGCACTACAAGCTGGTAATTACGCTCTACCGGGTCTTTGCCATCACTGTCCTGTATCTGGTCCTGGCCGGAATTATCAGCTACGCCTTCGTGATGGGATTTTATGCCGTGAACAGTTCGTGGGCTGCGCCGATCATTCTCTCTGCAGCAGACGAAAAAAGCCTGGACTTCAGGCAAAAACTGGTCGCCAGCCAGCAGAGCATCGAAGACCTGAAGGTGGATACGAAGAAACTAGACAGCGGTCTGGCGGAGATGAAGAAGCACCGCGCTGCACTTCTTGCGCTCGAGCCTGAACTGCAACGAGCCATCGTGCGGGAGCAAACTCACAACCGCACCACAGGACCAGAACTGGCGACGCTCGACCGGCAGAAACAAGCCGACAACCTGAAGACGCAAAAAGTGCTGGCGCAACTCAAGGGAGTGGAGTCCAACATCACCAAGGACCTGGCGTCTGGGTTGATCACGCAAGGCGACGCTGCCACACAACTGGCCGCGTTGAACCAAGCAAAGGGCGCCTATACAGACAGCAAGATTGCTGAGGTCCTGCTGACCGATAGCGTTCTGGACAAGACCACGACTGGCACCAACTCGCTTGATGTGCTCGTAAAGCAGGCCGAGTTGCGGTCTGAGGTGGCCCAGCTGGATGTCGCCCTTAACGTTGCGGAGAAGCAGCTTCAGGAAGAAGCACGACAGATCGATCGATTAAGACAGGCCATCCAAACGGCGAAACAGAGTCCGTATTACCTGAATGCGTCCGGAGAAAAGACGCTGTACTTCGCCTTCATTCCTTACGACAACCAGGCGAGCGCCGTCGCCGGCAGTCCAATCTACGACTGTTACCTCAACATGGTTGCGTGCCGCAAAGTAGGCACGTTGAAACAGATATACGCGGGCGAAGAGACGTCGATCCATCCGATCTTCAAGACGCAGATTCGCGGTTTTCTCGTCCAGATGAATCTGGATCATGCCGAATCTGCGAAATCGAAGACAGTGTTTCTGGGTTCCAAGCCGGTGTTGTTTTGAGGAGAGAGAAAATGTTCCTGAACAACTGGAAATTTGCCGTGGCCTCGGTAATGGTTTTTTCCTCGCTGCACGCATTGGTGGCGCACCCGTACGCACACGCCGCTGACTCAACCGATCGGCTGGCGTACTGCTCCTACGTTACGGAACAGGCGCAGGCGCAGCGAGACCTGCTGCGCACTCCCGTCGCCTCAGCCGGCATGACTCAGCCTGAGACTGGCTTGCCCTTGCAGTTGGTAGCCGGTGCCTCGGTTGGTCTTTCGAGCGTACGAAAAGCCGGTTTGACGATGGATGCGGCTCGCACCGAGTGCGAGTTGTACAAGGCCACGACCGGAGCCCAGCAGAACATCCAATATGCGCTGTCCGGCCTGGAGAAAGAAGCTCTGCGTAACCGTCTTCGACTGATCGAACAGGCGTCGAAGTCGCTGGACGCACTGCTGGAAGAAACTTCCAAGATGGTGGAGGCGCAGAATGCGACCCGTCTTATGCTATTTTCGCTGCAGACGACGAAGATCAAGCTGGACGCTGACCGGGCTTATGCTCGGTCGAAAATCACCACGCTCTACACTCCACCCCTGAGTGACAAGCCCTTGAAAGAGCTGGTCGCAGAAAAACAGAATCGCGAAGGGAACGAACAAAGAGCGCTCGACAGGATCAGCCGTCAGGATAACTGGGATGTGGCGCTCTCGGTGGGAGTTCATCAACAGATCAATCCGATTGCCCATGGCGCTCAGCCGTATGGCGCAGTCTCAGTCAACTACAATTTCGCCAGCCGGGCCATCGACAGGCATCTGGATCATGCCGTGGAAGCCCATGATGAATGGAAAAAATCGGAGGAGAGCGGCGTCGCACGCAGCATGGAGGTCCTTCGACAGCAGTTGGTGGAGAGCATCTCCGTACAAGAGGCTAAGCTGGAGTCACTGCAGGAAGAAAGCAGACAGATCGATAGAAATCTGCAACTGGTTGGCAATGCGGACACTTCGGCAGCCTTTGACTTTCACAATCAGCTGACTGCCGCACAACTGCTCCTCGGGATCGAGACCGGCGATGCCAGCTTCAGGATTGACCGCCTCCGCGAATACCTCAGAAAGAATTACTGATCGATTTGCGCCCTGTGACCTTGCCCAAGCCGCCAACCACAGACTGCACAGTCTTCTTACGATCCAGCCAGAATTCCTGACCCCGTGCAAACTCTCAAATCCTGCTTTGTCGCCTACTCGTAGGTTACCGCCCAGACGCCGGCCCGGGAGGGGTCAACTCTAGCCCGTCCCGCTGAAGTTCAGCGCTTATGGACCTACTCCGTTTATTCTGGCAATCCGGGCGGGCGTCTCCGGTGTACGGACGTGCTCAGGTCGGAATCCCAGCCCGAGCAGGCGCGCCGGGATCCGGCGCAACACCGGAAATCGCCGCAAGAGCTTAAAAGGCAGTGGCAGCTGACGAATCTGGGTTTTGTGGCTCAAAGCCGGACGAAGCAGGTGCTTGTGCGCGAAGACCTGAAACCGCTGAGTCATGCGCGTCGGAAATTCGCGCCGCTCTTGGACCTCGCGCAGCTGCTCGTCCCTCACCGCACCACGTAACAACGGCTCGACCAGAATATTGGCGGCGGCAACTGCGTCCTGAATGGCGAGGTTAATGCCCACCCCTCCGACCGGAGACATGGCATGAGCGGAATCTCCGAGACACAAAAGGCCGCTCCGCCACCACTGGCGCAGCCGGTCGACGGCCACCGTCAACAGCTTGATATCGTTCCAGTCTTTCAACTCGTCCGTGCGCCCGCGCAGGAAGGGAGCGACTGTCACAATGTCTTCGCGAAACGCCGCCAGCCCCTTTTGCCGGATCACTTCGAGGTCTCCCTTCGGGATCACGTATGCGCATTGCCAATAGTCGGCGCGGTTGAGCATCACCAGGATTTTCCCTGCGCGGAAGCGCCCCAGCGTTTGATACGGGTCACTCGGGTCCCGCGTAAGACGCATCCAGAGCACGTCGATCGGAGCGCCCAGATCGATCACCTCGAGTCCGGCTTTGGCGCGAACCACGGAATGCCGGCCGTCGGTCCCCAGAGTCAAATCCGCGCGCACTTCGAGAATCCCCTGCGAGGTCTTGGCGCGAACTCCCGCTACGCGGCCGTTTTCCTCAATCAGTTCCGTGACCTCGGACTCCCTGCGCAAATGGAATTGCGGGTAAGCCTTCGCCTTTTCCGCAATGAAGTTCAGGAAATCCCACTGCGGCATCAGCGCGATGAATTTGCAGTGTGTAGGCAGGTGAGAAAAGTCGGCGACGATCACACTGACATCTTCGATTTGGCCGCCGAATTGGGGCAACTCCTGATGCGGCCGGCGCAGGAACTCGTCGAGAATTCCAAGCTCATACATCAATTCCAGGGTTGAGGGATGAATCGTATCCCCGCGAAAATCACGCAAAAAATCTGCGTGCTTCTCGAGGACCACGACATCCACACCGGCCCGCGCCAGCAGGAATCCCGCGATCATCCCCGCCGGTCCGCCGCCCGCCACGCAGCAGCGAGTATTCACGTTCTCAGTGCGAGAGTTTGCTTGTTCCATCAGGAGTCCAGCCCGCCTTCCGAATGGCCGCTCCCGTATCTTATAGTGGAGCGACCGTAGTGAAGTGAAGCGACACGCCGTGGACACCGCCCGCATCCAAGCCCTCCTCGAACCTTTCCTCGAGCTGCCGCTCCCCTCATCCACCCTCGATCAAATATCGACGTACATCGATCTATTACTCCGCTGGAACGCCCGCATCAATCTCACCGCCATCCGCCATCCGGAAGAAATCGTAACCCGCCACTTCGGCGAGGCCTTCTTCCTGGCCCGCCACCTCTTCCCAGCCACGGCCCAGCGCAGCCAAGCCATGAGCCGAGCGATGGGCTCGGCGAAGTCGAAAGCCTGCCCTGAGCCTGCCGAAGCGGACCCCTACCCCTCCACCGCTCCCCGCGTCCTCGACATCGGCTCCGGCGCCGGATTCCCCGCACTACCGCTAAAACTCTGGGCCCCGCACATCCATCTGACGCTGGTCGAATCCAATCACAAGAAAGCCACCTTCCTCCGCGAAGTGGCCCGCGCGCTTACATTGACCAACATCAATGTAATCATCGACCGAGCCGAAGTCCTGGCCGCCCGTCCCGACTTCCCCCGTACCGAAGTAGTAACCCTCCGAGCCGTGGAACATTTCGCCGCCATCATTGCCCAAGCCGTAACTCTCCTGGCCCCCAGAGCCACCCTAGCCCTACTCCTAGGAGCCGCCCAGATCCCCTATCTAATGACTCTGACCGCCCTGAAATGGCAGCCGCCAATTCCCGTCCCGCAATCACACACAAGGATGTTGTCGATTGGTGTACGAGAGTAAAGTGGAAAGCTATGCCGGACTAATCCGAGCAAAGGACGTCGCCCATAACTGTTTTATTTGAGCCAGCGGCCTTTAAGTGGTCCATTGTCTCGATTATCTCATTATGAGATGTACTCGATCCTGGAATGTTTCGCGTGAAACACTCGTGGACATGTTTGCAAACTCAATCGTCCCATAGTCTCGGTTTCACGATGTGTTTCACGCGAAACCCTTCAAAATCGGGATAAACCCGCGCCCCCCTTTCGGGGGTCGGGAAAACGAGCGCGAGTTGGAGTGTTCCACGCGAAACACTCCTCGCCAGTTGCACAATAATCTGGCATTGATTTCGTAAACGCATTCGCATATCCTGCGCGCAACAACACAGACAATAAAATCATGGGACGTGTCATCGCAGTTGCCAACCAGAAGGGTGGCGTCGGCAAGACTACGACCGCCATCAACCTTGCCGCCTCACTCGCCGCCGCCGAGGTCAACACGCTGCTGGTGGACTGCGATCCGCAGTCGAACTCCACGAGCGGTCTCGGCCTGGTGAAGAATCCGGAGCGCATCAGCATCTACGACGTCATGATGGGTGTGGCCTCCGCCGAGGAAGCGTTGCAACTCACGGAACTCGAACAGCTGTGGCTGATTCCATCGCACAAGAATCTGATTGGCGCCAACATCGAACTGGTCGGGGCGGAGCGGCGCGAATATCGTCTTCGCGACGCGCTTGCAAGTCTGCTTGATCGCTTTCGCTTCATTGTGCTGGACTGTCCGCCGGCGCTCGATCTCCTTACGCTGAACGCGCTGGTCGCCGCGGATGGAGTGCTGATCCCGATGCAGGCGGAATACTTCGCGCTTGAGGGCGTGTCGGAGTTGCTGGACACCATCGAGAGGATACGGGCGGAGCTGAATCCTGCGCTGGCAATTGAGGGCGTGGTGCTCACGATGTTCGATGAGCGGACGAACCTGGCGCAGCAGGTGGCGGCGGAGTTGAAGAAGTATTTCGGCGAGAAGCTGTGCACGACGACCATACCGCGGAACATACGGCTGGCGGAGGCTCCGAGCCACGGACAGGCGGCACTGGTGTATGACGTGCGGTCGCGGGGGGCGGAGAGCTATATACGGCTGGCGAAAGAAATCCTGGACCGGCAGGCGGGAATGGCGAGCGGGTCCGGGGAAGCAGCTTAGATCGATTGATATAAATATTTACATATGCCGATATGATAGCGGGACTGGGAAGTTCTCGATTGCAGAGGTAGATTCAGCAGCTGAGGTTTACACCTTTGCAATCTGACCTCTACCTCTGAGCTCGGGTTTCAGTTCTCAGAAGACAACCAGGGAGATGACTTGATGCAGACCACATCGAATGCGGCGGAGAAGACGGGACCGACGAAGCTTAGCGAGAAACTGGCGGAGAAGCGGCGGGCTTTGGGAAGGGGGCTGGAGTCTCTGCTGCCGGGGCCACGGGTGGTGCCTCCGACGGCGTCTCCCACGCTTCCGCAAAGTGCGCCGAAGGATGGGGCACCCGCTGCGGGTTCTCAGTTCCCAGTTCCCAGTTCTCAGGAAAGCGACTCGTCGTCTTCTTCTGACGGTGGCGGTGGACGGGCGGGGAGGCCCCTCGCTCCACGAAAAGCGGAGACGGTTTTGGATGAGCTGCGGGCAGTGGCTTCGGGGCTCACTGCGGATGGGGAGACGGTCTTTCTGGTGGGGATTGATCGGATTGATCCCAATCCTTACCAGACCCGGAGAGATTTCAATGAACAAGCTCTCGCGGAACTTAGGGATTCGATCGCGGCGCAGGGAGTGTTGCAGCCGATTGTGGTGCGCCCGGCTGTTGAGGAACGGTTCATCCTGATTTTGGGTGAGCGGCGGTTGCGGGCTTCGAGGATGGCGGGGAAGACGACGATCCCGGTGATCGTGAGGCGGGTCTCGGAGCAGCAAGCGGCAGAGATGACGCTGGTCGAGAACCTGCAACGGCAGGACCTGAATTGCGTGGAGCAGGCGGAGGCGTTCGCGAACCTGAGCACGGAGTTCAAGCTTACGCAGGAGCAGATTGGCGCCCGGGCAGGCATCTCGCGGGAGAGCGTGTCGAATTACATGCGGTTGCTGACGCTTCCGGAAGGGGTGATTGGGGCGCTGCAGAAGGGAAAGTTGACGTATAGCCACGCGCGGACGCTGTTGCACCTGCGGGATAACGTTCAGATCTTGAAGTACGCGCAGAAGGCGATGGAAGAAAAAATGTCGGTGGCGAAGCTGGAAGATCTGGTGCTGGGGATGAGTGCGCCGATCGGGCGGGACGAGGCGAATAAGGGAGGCGGAGCGCGGTGGATGGATCCGAATGTAAAGGCGGCGCAGCGCTCGCTTGAGGAAGTGCTGGGCATGCGGGTGCGGATTCGGGATCGGAAGGGGAGGGGGAGGATTGTGATTGAGTATGGGACGCTGGAAGATTTTGATCGGGTGGTCGGGATGTTGAAGGGGAAGTGAGGCAGTGGTCAGTTGTTACGGGATGAGCGGGCGGACATTTGGCCGCCTTTGGTTTTGGGGGAATCCGGGAAGTAATAAGTGGGACCATGTTGCTGTTTGGACTTTCAGATTGCTGCTTATCGTGTTGTCCATTAGCGAGAAGCGAGCCGGCTAACCTGCCGGGGACGATAATTCCCCAGTTCTCTACTTGCTATTGATCTTTCTGAGAGCTTCTTCGATGCGGCGAATAGCACAGGCAACACCGTTTCTGGATTTCAGCTCGACAGGACGAGCGGCGCTCTGACCCAGTTAGTTAGGACTCTCCTTACTCGGCGGGCACAGGTCCTACTTCCATTACCGTCGTGAACCATCTTCAGTAGGAGCCGAAGCCTGGGGGCGTCAGCTAAATCCCAAGAGGGACGGGACCGCGGAATCCCACCCTTCCGCAAAGTGCGCGGAAGGACGGGGCACCCGCGGGACAATCGTGGGGATCAGGCTGGAAAACAAATGCGGCCTGGGCCAGCCACCCGGGCCGCATTGTTATCGCGGACGTTTCTGACTGCCGTCTTTCGCTAAGGCGAAAGATCATCGCGCAACTGCACTCGTAAAAGTGCTATGCATCGATGTTCCCCTGGAGCTTGCGCTTCCGGGTTAGGATTCGGCGTTTCCATCCTCCTTGGAAGAAGGATTTCTGAGGAGGCCGCAAAGCCCGGGCACCGGCACACTGGACATGCACCGAATTTCCCCCGGTGACTCACTCTCGAGAAATCACCGGCAACGCTGAACCCCGAGTCAACAGATTCAGAACATCTCACGCTTTTGACTGCAAGCACTTTGCGGGAGGGGGAAGGAAAACGCAACGGCAAAGTGCGGGTGCGCTGTGTAAAAACTGTGGAGCGGAGAAACTTCCTGTGGAAAGGACAAGGAAAAGTGTATTTTTATTCGCATGGCGCGGGTTCTTCACATCTTCTTGAGCAGCGCGATCTGTCCGGCATGATACAGCTCGTGCTGCGCCACGCCATGAAGCATGTAGTAGAAAGTGTAATGGGCTCCCTCCTTGCCCGGGACCTTCTCGTCAAGCCGCGAGTCTGGGAGAACAGAAACGGCCTCGACCAGTTCCTCGTGGACGCGCCGCACCTCAGCCAGCGCCTTGCGCCATGCCGTCTCGCTCGCGTCCGTGACCGGCGGAAAATTCTCTGCGTCGGAGAGAGTCACCGCGACCCCATCCAACCGGCGCAGCACTGCGCCATCCCAAGCCGCGACATGCAGCACCAGCTCCCAGATCGTGTGGGCGCTCTGAATCGGACGAGCCGCCGCCTGCGCGGCCGTAACGCCCTCCAGAATTTCAAACAATGAGTCGCCGTGCCAGGCGTCGCCGGCAAACGCGCGGCGAAGTTGGTCGGCGATGTGAGCCGATTCAGACATGGAATGCCTCCACTTCGAATTTATACATCTGAATTCTGGATGAACCTCCAAACGGCGCACGATCTCGCGCGCACCCGCCCGCCAGAAAATGCGGAAACGCCCCGGCGGAATCTCGACCATCAAGACGACCGCAAAAACCCACCGGCGCGCCCAAGGGGCGAGCTAGTCAACGCAGGCTGATCAACGCCAGGCCTAGTCAGCGCACACCGCGATACCGGCCTCATCCGCTGCCCGCGTCATTCGCTCGCCGTCCAGCAATAGACATCGCCCCGCGTCCACCGCCAGACAACTCGCGCCAGCGCGCGCCATGGTCTCGATCGTCGTCCATCCAATCACCGGAACGTCGAAGCGCATGTCTTGCATCGGCTTCGCGACCTTCACTACCGTCAGCGCGCGGCTCAGGGTCGAAGCCTCGCCCTTCAATTCTAAATCCAACGACCGCATTAACTGCCCCGCGCGCTCGATCGTCGCATCCGTGCCTTCCATCGCCTCGACCGTCACGCACGCTGCTTCTGCAATCACCACCGTTTGCCCGATGTCGTATTCCGCCAGTCGCCGCCCCGCGGCGCGTCCATATTCGATGTTCTTGCGTTCCTGCGCACTCGGAGCCCGCATCGTGAGCACGCCCGTTTTCGCCAGCAGCGGCGCGAGCAGCGCGGTCGAGTTCTCGAGCATGATGCCCTCATCGGCGAGAATCTTTGCGACCGCGCCCAGCAGCGAGTCCGTATTGCGCGTGCCGAGCGAGAGCAGCAGTTTTGCCAGCCGCCAGTCCGGTTTGATGGCGGAAAAAATCTGCTTGTGCTTGACCTGGCCCGCCATGACGGCGCGAGTGACACCCTCGGCCTTGAACGTGTCGATGAGTTTCGACAACTCGCCCAGAGAAAGCCAGTGAACGGAAGCGGCGCCTTTCGACTCGATCTCGGCGAACGCCTCCTCTTTGATGGCGGCGACCACGACTTCGTATCCTTGCGCCCGCGCCGCGTCCAGCACGAGGAAGGGGAACTTGCCATTGCCGGCGATGAGGCCGAGACGTGTCATGAGCAAGAACCACCGAGGGGCGGACGCATTCGTCCGCCCGGCGGAGCGAAGCTCCGCAGGGGGCTTCGATTGCACGGTGCCATGGCGGCCGCGCTCCGAGCGGCCGGACGGACGAATGCCTCCGTCCCTAGGTGAGCACAGATGCTTTCCACTACTTAATGACTCCGCGTTCTGAGGATTCGATGAATCGGATGAGCATCTCGACATCTTCACCAAGATGGGCTTCGGACTTCAGCTTTTCGATCGCTTGCGATGTGTTCAACTTCGAGGCCAGCAGCACACGATATGCATGATGAATTTTCCTGATGCGCGCTTTTGTGAATCCCCGCCGCTCCAAACCTACGGCATTCAATCCATAGGCGTGCGTTCCACGCTCCGCGGACGTGCGCGAAAATGGCAGCACGTCCCGCGTGATGGTGGTGCCCCCGCCGATGAAGGAATGCGTCCCAATCCGAACGAAGTGGTGCACCGGGCACAGCGCCCCTACGCTGGCCCAGTCTTCCACGGTTACGTGCCCGCCGAGCGTGGCTGCGTTGGCCATGATGATGTGACTCCCAATCTGGCAATCGTGCGCAATGTGGGTATAGGCCATGATCAGGTTGTGGTCGCCGACTCGAGTGCAGCCCCCGCCTTTCACCGTGCCGCGGTTGATGGTGACATACTCGCGGATTTCGTTATGATCGCCAATCTCCAGCCGTGTCGGTTCGCCCGCATAGGTGATGTCCTGCGGCGCCAGGCCTATCGAAGCGAAAGGAAAAAAACCATTGTCCGCGCCAATTTTCGTGGGGCCTTCGAGGGCGACGTGCGAAACCAGACGGCAGCGCTCGCCGAGCTCGACCTCGGGGCCGACCACGCAATAAGGCCCAATCGTGCATGACGGATGAATCTTGCTTTTTGGATCGACAATCGCCGTGGGATGGATAGACATCGTGAAGGAAATTTGCAATTTGGTAAATTTGTAATTTGTAATTTGGGTTTCCGACTCCGCCTTTTCAACCCAAATTACAAATTGGAAGTTACAAATTCTCTCCCGGCGTCTCCGCCGTTCCCGCGCCCATCGCTCGCGGAACCAGTCGGCACGTCACCGTCGCCTCGCACGCCACTTTGCCGTCTACATAGGCCTTGCCTTCCAGACGGGCCGCCGTGATCCGCCAAGCCTTCACTACTACTTCAATGCGCAGCTGATCTCCCGGAACCACTGGACGCCGGAATCGCGCCTTCTCGATGCCCGTGAATACCATCAGCATCTGGTCCCGGTTCGGAACCTCGGTTAGCAGCAGCAGGCCGCCGGCTTGCGCGATTGCTTCCACAATCAGCACCCCCGGCATGATCGGCTTGCCGGGAAAGTGTCCCTGGAAAAAGGGCTCGGTGATGGTCACATTCTTCAACGCGACAATGCTTTTCATCCGCTCCAGTTCGACCACGCGGTCGATCAAGAGAAAAGGATAGCGATGGGGCAGGATCTTGAGAATGTCGCCAATCTCCATCCCGGTTTTCACCGGCTCGGGTTCTTCAGGCGAAGTGTGTGTGGCGTCGGTCATGCCGTTTCGTTCGAGGCGAAGATTATACTGTAACGCATCCTTTGATCAGCTTCGGTGCCCGTTCCGCGAAAGGATCCCTATGAGTACGCCAGACAGCCGGCTGCATGGCACCATCATCCTGATTCCAATTCTTCTTTCATCTCTCTCATCTCTCTGGTCGCAGCAGCCGCAGCCAGCCTCGCAAGCGCCTCAGCAGTCCGCCGTCCCCGCCTTGCCCGCCGATATTCCTTCCACCGCCGAACGCTATTCCTTCCTCATGACGGGGAATCCCGCCGGACAACAAGCCGTCTGGACCGCCTCCGACGGCACGCTCCATATCTTTTTTCAGTTCAACGACCGCGGCCGGGGTCCGAAGACCACCAGCGTCCTCAAGCTCGATGCGAATGGCCTCCCGATCTCGGAACTGATCACCGGCAACGATTATCTGAAATCGCCCGTCAGCGAAAATTATTCACTCGAAGCCGGCACCGCGCGCTGGAAAAACGATGACGAACAAGGGGAAAAGAAAATCTCGGGACCCGCCTTCTACTCCCCTCTCAACGGCGGGCCCGCCGAGATTGCTCTCCTCGCCCACGCCGCGCTTCAGAATGGCGGGAAAACGAACGGCGGCAAGATCGCGCTGCTTCCCGAAGGCGAGGCTCGCGTCCAGCGCATGACCGAGCTTGACATCGAAGCCTCAGGACACAAAAAACACGTCACCCTCTATGCCGTCACAGGACTCGATTTCTCGCCCACCTATTTCTGGGCCGAAGCCTCGGACAAATTCTTCGCGTCCGTGGATGATTGGGGCACGGTCATTCCCGAAGGATGGGAATCCTCGGCCCCAACCTTGCTCGCCGCCCAAAATAAAGTCAAAGAGTCTCGCGCCGCCGGTCTCGCCGCCAAACTCGCCCATCACGCACCCAACGGAATTCTCTTCACCCATGCCAACGTGTTCGACGCCGAGTCCGCGAAAATTATTCCCGACCAGGAAGTCTTCATCAGCGGCAAGCGCATTGTCAGCTTTGGACCGGCCCCGATCTGGTCTGAGAGGGTCCCGACCTTCAAGACCATCGACGCCACCGGCAAAACTCTTCTCCCCGGCCTCTGGGACATGCACGCCCACGTAGGCGATAACGACGGCCTCCTCAACCTGGCCGGCGGAGTCACCACCGTCCGCGACCTGGCCAACGACACCGACTCACTCCTGGCTCGCCGTCAGCGCATCATCGACGGAAAGGAAATCGGCACTCGCATCGTCCTCGCCGGCATCATCGACGGCCGCGGCCCATTCCAAGGCCCCACCAAAGTTCTGGTGTCAACGGAAGCCGAGGCCCGCGCCGCCGTCGACAACTACAAGCGCCTCGGTTATGTGCAAATTAAAATCTACAGCTCGGTAAAACCCGAGCTCGTGCCCGCCATCATTGACGAAGCCCACAAGAACGGCCTTCGCGTCAGCGGACACATCCCCGCCGAAATGACTGCCGCCGAATGTGTCGAGCTCGGCTACGACGAAATTCAGCACGTCAACTTCCTCATCCTGAATTTCTTCCCGGACATCAAGAACACCAACACCATCGCACGTTTGGTCGAACCCGCTAAAGTCGGCGCCAGTCTCGACCTCACATCGCCCGAAGTACTGTCCTTTATAAAGCTGCTGCAGGACCACCACACCAAGCTCGATCTCACCCTCAGCGTCTTCGAGGATGACCTCAACCGCCCCGGACAGATTCCCCGCGGCTTTCAACCCATCGCCAACCGCTTGCCCCCGCAGGTGCGCCGCGGCCTGCTCACCGCCGGCCTGACTCCGCCCGCCGGTATGGACGAGACCTACCGGAAGTCTTTCGCCAAGATGATGGAGTTCGCTGGCCTGCTCTATCGCGCCGGAATTCCCATCGAAGCCGGCACCGACTCCATGGCTGGATTCGCTCTCCACCGCGAACTCGAACTCGACGTCCAGGCCGGCATCCCGGCGGCACAGGTTCTGCAAAATGCCACTTTGAATGCCGCCCGCATCATGAGCCTCGATAAGGATCTGGGCTCCATCGTCCCCGGTAAACTCGCCGACGTCATCCTGGTCGACGGCAATCCCGCGGCGAACATCAGCGACATCCGAAAGACAGTCTTGGTAGTAAAGGATGGCGTCCTTTATAACTCTGCCGAACTCTACGCGGAACTAGGCGTCACGCCCTAAGCAGCGCACGGAAAACACCGCCTAACCGGATCACTCCCCTCCGTGCCTGCGAACCGCAAACCCCGCGTTCGGGCCCCCGATCGTCATACAGGACACGTCATAACCTGGCCTCCGCAATATGGCAACAGCATGATGTTCGAGAAATTTCGAAGGGTCAGGCAGGACAATTCCTGCAGCAGTACCCACCACGACCGAGCCGGGCGTCATAGCTCTAACGCGCACTTCCCCATCCGCACGATCGGCAACGTCAATCCATCCCCCAGCGGCACCTCCGCGGCCTCCAACTCCACATAACCTTTCGCGCGATAAAAAGGAACCCCTGTCAACGTCGCTCCCATCTCCAGCCGCCGAAATCCCGCCGCCCAAGCCGCCGCCTCGCAAGCTTGCAGAATCATCCCGCCAATCCCGCTCCGCGCCCACGCTGGATGCACAAAGAACGCTCGAATCTTAGCCGCATCAGCTGCCGGATCCAGCAACGAATCCTCCCGCCCCGCAAACTGATCGCCGCCATACAGAGTCCTTCGTTTGCTCCATCCGCCGCAACCCACCAGCAACCGTGCTCCCGAAGATTCCGTCTCCTCGGCCGCGAAATACGTTCCATCCGAAATCAGTTGCGTGTCCACGCCATACACCGTCCGTAGCGCGCTCTCCAATTGCGCCGCGGAATAATCCGCCGCCTGCAATCCCCGCACTGAAGCTGCAATCAATTCCGAAAGCAACCGGACATCGCGGGCCTTTGCCAAGCGAATGGGCATGTGCGTAAACCGATCTCTCGCCTGATTTTGGGTGGTGCGGGAATTCATTACTGTAACTGATTGTTTTGAATTCGGCTTTAGGCCTGGCCCTTCCCACTTGCGTTTCCGCCAGCTTCGCTCGCTGGGCAGCCGAGGGCGGCTGTCCCTCCGTGAGTTTATTCGCCGCCTGTGAGGCCGGCGCCGCAAACAAACCGGTTATCGCAGCGGTGAACCGTTGCGCCCCCCCCAAAAAGCAAAATCAAAATCGTGTTTTTCCGCAAACCGTTCAGCGGCTGAGGCAGCCGCTTCATCGAAAATACTTTCTCGGCAACCGCACCGTCACTTGCGCGCTGACGTGCACTCCGCGCAAGGACAAACTTCCCGCAGATAGAACCACGAATAAATTCCCAGATCGTGTCTATCGTTCCACGAAAACTTCAACGCATACTTGCCCACCGCCTCGGCCGCGAGCGCTTTCACCGCCGGCTTGAACATCGGCAAAGCCCCCGGCGCCAGCTTCGCCGCTTCGCCCGGTTTTCGTCCCGACTTTCCTCGCTCATCTTCGCAAAGCGCGCATGGACACGCGTCCCGCAAGAACGCAAACCTATAGACGGACCGGTGCCCATCCTTCCACTCAATCTCCATTCCCGTACCGGTCGTCAAATGGATCATTACCGACTTAGGATCGTTCCCCACCCGCGGCGAGTAATCCGGCAGCGCCATGAATTTCAGTATCGCACGTGCACCAAACTCTTGTTTTCCGTCACATCGTCCCGCACAATGACGTGACTTCGAGAAACACGATGCTCAACCCACTGCCCACTCCCATTCTGCTCGACATCGCGATCTTGTTCACCGCACTATCGTGGGGACTCGGTCTCTACCTGGTTGACAAGAAGGTGTACATCTTTGCTTCGCTTGCAGTCGGCTGTTTTGTCTGCCTGTTCGGATACAGTGTCGAGAGCCTGGGTGCACCCGAGTGGGCGGTGGTTGCCGCTCCGGTTCCCTTGGATATTCTGCTTCTGTGGTATGTCTTGAGGAAGCCACGGAAAATGGCAATGGCCTATGGGTTGATCTGGGCAATCTACATCGTGATCCACATATTTCTCAGCGCATGGCTTCACTATGACTCCTTGATTCCGGCCTGGAGACTGCATTCCTGAGTCGAGCGTGTGGCGCGGACACTTCGACTCGGCTCAAGGCAGGTTCTGTTCGCGTGCCGTCCCAAAGGGATGCCGCCGATGGCGGGATTCCAAGACATCTGCGCAATCAAATCGCGGTTCAACCTATGCAGAATTAAAGAAGGAAGACAGACCAAAAGCAATACAGACCAAAGTAACCCCCTCCATTCGTTTTCCCTGATGTCGCCGGCAATCTTCGGTTAGGGTCTGCATCAGGTGTGCAGTGGAGTTCCAACCCGACTGAGGCTGTTGATCACTTGAAGACGTCCTCGGCGCCAAGCATCGCACCATTTCTCAACAGGTCGTAATTTGCTGTCACATCGCGGGTTGGTGTGTCCGCTCTCTA